>ERZ1370068.6334-contig-5322_pt1 | contig 94200 bp, 104 predicted proteins | sample MGYA00561227_ERZ1370068 | MGnify/ENA primary metagenome ERZ1370068 (study PRJEB38410, sample SAMEA6850437) | metagenome | study: Metagenomic assessment of the ecological functions of the soil: analysis of the soil microbiota associated with the... | reverse complement strand
TGGGTTACGTATTGCCAAAGAAGCGAGCGCCCGCGCTGCCATGTCGCGCTTCGCCGCCGTACGCGAGGAGCTTCGGGCCCTTCTTCCAGCAGGCAGCCAGCGCACCTCGGCCACCTCGTGCGCGGTCTCCGGCGGCAGCTCGCCGAGACGGCCCCGGGAGTAGCGCAAGAGGTAGAAGCTCACGACCTTGAAGATCCGCTCCCGCCCCACGTGTAGACGTAGCGCACGTCGCCGAGCTTCGCACCAGCCGTCCCTGAGCCCCCGTCTCCTCGGCGACCTCGCGCAGCGCCGTCTCCTCCGGCTTCTCGCCGCGGCCGATCAGCCCTTTCGGCAGCGCCCAGACGCCCGGCTTCTTCCCCGCCGGCCTGATGGCCGCGAAGACCCAACGGCCTTGCAGCCGTCGCACCAGCACGCCCCCGGCGGAGAACTCCCGTTTCATCCCGCGTTTGTAACAGACCGCGTCCGCAATGGTGCTGGTCCTTTGCGCGTCCCTGCTTCGGGGCGGTAAACTACCCTGGCACTCCGAACGAGAGAGTGCCAGGTACTGTCACAAAGTCCGAAGAACCGAAGGAGGGCTGGATGGATCTACAGCCACTGGGCGACCGCCTCATCGTCGAGGCCCTCGAGGACGAGGAGACGACGGCGAGCGGCATCGTCCTGCCCGACACCGCCAAGGAGAAGCCCCAGCGCGGCCGCGTGCTTGCGGTCGGCCCGGGCGCCCGCAACGACAAGGGCGATGTCGTCCCGATGGACGTCGCCGTGGGCGACGAGATCATCTTCTCGAAGTACGGCGGGACGGAGATCAAGCTCGGCGCCGACGAGGTGCTGGTCCTACGCGAGTCGGACGTGCTGGCGAAGGTTGCCGGCGCCGGCACGAAGCGTTCCAAGAAGAAGGAGATGGCCGGCGCGTCTGCCTGACGCCCGGTCTGAACGGAGGAGACTGAATGGCACACAAGGAGTTGAAGTTCAACGAGGATGCGCGCCGCTCGCTCGAGCGTGGCGTGAACGTCCTCGCCGACGCGGTCAAGGTGACGCTCGGCCCCAAGGGCCGCTACGTCGTGCTGGACAAGAAGTTCGGCGCGCCGACGATCACCAACGACGGCGTCACCATCGCCCGTGAGATCGAGGTCGAAGACGTCTTCGAGAACCAGGGCGCCCAGCTCGTCCGCGAGGTCGCGACCGCGACCAACGACGTGGCCGGCGACGGCACCACGACGGCGACCGTGCTGGCACAGGCGATCGTCCGCGAGGGCCTGAAGAACGTCGCCGCAGGCGCGAACCCGATTGGCCTCAAGCGCGGCATCGAGGCCGCGGTCGACCAGGTCGTCGACAGCCTCAAGTCGCAGTCCAAGGAGATCTCCGGCAAGGAGGACATCGCCCGCGTGGCGACCGTCTCGTCCCGTGAGCGCGAGATCGGCGACGTGATCGCGGACGCGATCGACAAGGTCGGCAAGGACGGCGTCGTGAACGTCGAGGAGGGCCAGACCTTCGGCCTCGAGCTCGAGTTCACCGAGGGCATGCAGTTCGACAAGGGCTACCTGTCGCCGTACATGATCACCGACGCCGAGCGGATGGAGGCCGTGCTCGAGGAGCCGTACATCCTGGTCGCGAACCAGAAGATCGGGGCGGTCAGCGACCTCCTGCCCGTGCTCGAGCAGGTCATCCAGGCCGGTCGCCCGCTGCTGATCGTGGCGGAGGACGTCGAGGGCGAGGCGCTCGCGACGATCGTCGTCAACAAGCTCCGCGGCACCTTCACCGCAGTCGCGGTCAAGGCGCCGGGCTTCGGTGACCGCCGCAAGCGCATGCTCGAGGACATCGCGATCCTCACCGGCGCCGAGGTGATCACCGAGGAGATGGGCCTCAAGCTCGAGAACACGAAGCTCAGCGCAGCTCGGGAAGGCCCGCAAGGTCGTGATCGACAAGGACTCGACCACGATCATCGACGGAGCCGGCGACGCCGAGCGGGATCAAGGCTCGGATCAAGCAGCTGAAGGCCGAGATCGAGAACACCGACTCCGACTTCGACCGCGAGAAGCTCAGGAGCGCCTGGCGAAGCTCGCGGGCGGCGTCGCCGTCGTCAAGGTCGGCGCCGCCACCGAGACGGAGATGAAGGAGAAGAAGCACCGCGTCGAGGACGCGCTGCAGGCCACCCGGGCGGCCCTCGAGGAGGGCATCGTTCCGGGCGGCGGCGTCGCGCTCGCTGAACGCGGTCGCCGCGATCAAGCTCGACGGCTCGAGGGCGACGAGCGCACCGGTGCCGCGATCGTCGGCGCGCGCGCTCGAGGAGCCGCTCCGTCAGCTCGCCTACAACGCGGGCCTCGAGGGCTCGGTCGTCGTCGACAAGGTCCGCCACGGCCCCCAAGGGCCAGGGCCTGAACGTCGACACCGGCGAGTACGAGGACCTCGTCAAGGCGCGGGATCATCGACCCGACGATGGTGACGCGCTCGGCGCTGCAGAACGCGGCCTCGATCGGCGAAGAACATCCTCACCACCGAGGCGATCGTCGCCGAGCCGCCGGAGAAGCAGCCGGGCAGCGGCCGGGGCGGCATGCCGCGACATGGGCGGGATGATGAGGGTGCGCGCTTCGCGCGGCCCGATCGCTTCACGGGGAAACCCGGTTTCCCATGAGCCTCCCTCGTTAGGTCCACAGCAGAAGGGCCGGCCTGCCGGCCCTTCTGCTTTCAAGTGAGAATGACGCTTGGCCCACGCGCAGGCTGATCGGTTTACCTCGCCTTTTTCTCGCGTTGCTCCTTCCCGCCGAGCACAGCGTCAGGAAGAAGCAGTCGCCTGTCGTGCTCGCCCCAGCGGCGTCAGAAAGCGCGGTGAGCCCGGGAGCGTCGAGTTGCTACGGAATACGCCTGGCGGCGCAAAGATGACACTCACATCCTGAGCGGCTGCCCGGATTCGTTCCGCACCAGGACCGGCGCCGGTATCGACGAAACCGTGTCCTGCCGCTACGACGTGTGGCGTGCAGGTCGGATCGTCGTACTCGTAGTACGTGAGCTCGCCCCTGGGCGACCGTGATGAAGATCGGCCCCGGGTGCGCTGGTGCCAACCTTCGGTATATGGCGCCGACGACGTAGTCATCCCGCCTTACGACGATGTCCATCGGTGACTTCGCTTCGACTCCGAGATCGACCGGTGACTTTGGGGTCAGACTTCACCTTTGAAGCTGTCGTAGGTTCCGCGCGCAAGCACCGTCGGCGTCACACCCGCAGCCAGGTGATGCGAACGAGCACGGCGGCGAAGCCGGCAAAAGTCAGGATTGCATGTCGTCGAGAAGCGGCAAGCGCACCCCGTTTGAGTATCAGCTTCGTCTTTGTCGTTTTCGGCTGTGCTCCACATGTCCCCTCCCACTCGACTTTTCACATGGTCAGGAGTGATCGATCGGGGACACGGCCTTTGTGTGTCTATTCGCATTTCGGCGTATCTTCGGCGGATGGCGCTGCTTGATCCGGGAATCTGAGGCGCTGCTCGGATTTCGTGGAAGCTGAGGCAGTCGAAGCGGCTCGTGCCGTTTACGAACCTGCTCGGACCATCTCGCCGAGATGCACGGGTTCCGACTATGCGGACGTTCGCGAACCTCGACCACGCGAGTCGCACGGTCCGCGCCTACGTCCCATCCTCAGCACGAGGGAGATGCTTGGAAGCGTGAGCGGGCGACGAGTGGTGGACTTGCAGCTGATCGCGTCGGAGTTCCGCCGTTACAAGATCGCGCACTCAGCGAGACCGATCCCCGTTCTCTCTGACATTCTTCACCCGGCCGGAGCGGATGCGTGGCCGAGTGCGTGAACGTGAATCCTCCCCTACTACGGTGCGTAGCCGGACGAGATCCACCTCGACCCGCGATCGCTGGCTCAGCCGTGGTCGGTCACGCTCGCCATTGCGGTGAGCAGCAGCCGGGACTTCGGCGCCCGCGAACGGCGGATGCTTTCGAGCCTGCTTCGCCCGCATCCTCGTCGCGTCATAATACCGGGCCAGGCGGGAACTGCGTCGCCGACGACCACGCGCCGCCGCGCCCGAACGGAACTGGACTACGCGACAGCGGACATCATGAGTTCCCCTGACTGCCCGAGAGCGAGACGGTGATGCGGAAAAGCGTCGCAGACGCGGCCTTTCGAACGCCGAGATCGCGACCGCTCTGGTGAGTCGAGCTTTGAGCACGGTCCGCAAGCATCTCGAGCCGACGTCGCCTGCGCGAAGCTCGGCGTACGCAGCAGGACGGCGGCGGTCGCGTGAAGCTGCGAGCTTGCGCGGCGTTACGTCACGAGGGATGCTCGGCGACGCTTACGTCGGGTGACACGCCTCGGAACACTGGCCCAGCCGAGGTCGGCGATTGCTCAGCCGAGTTCTTGGGCGAGCCCGATGAGAAGTCCTTCGGGCCCCCGGATGTAGCAGAGCCGATACACGTCTTCGTACTGACCACTTCGCTGCTGACGAGCTGCGCGCCGCGCTTGCGGAGCCGGGCGAGCGTCTCGTCGATGTCGTCCACGGCGAACATGACGCGTAGGTAGCCGAGAGCGTTCACCGGGGCGTTCCGGTGATCGGCGACAACAGGCGGCGCGAGAAAGCGCGAGAGCTCGAGCCGGCCGTGGCCGTCCGGCGTGCGCATCATGGCGATCTCGACGCGCTGGTCGCCCAGTCCAGTGACGCGCCCCGCCCACTCTCCTTCGACCATGGCTTGCCCTTCGAGCTCGAGGCCGAGCTCGCGGAAGAACTCGATCGTCGCTGCGAGGTCGTCGACGACGATGCCGACGTTATCCATCCGTGGAAGCGACAGCGTATACCCCTCTCACCGACGTTTCCTCACTCTAACCCGCATCTGGTGACATTCCCGCACACTGGCCCATGCGGGTGTTCGTAGACATTCGCCCTGCGCGCCTCTCGTCGGGGACATCGAACGATCTGTCCTCCTCACGAGGGTTGGGGACGGGGACTCTCGCCTCGGATCGGGAGCCAGTAGAAGGCGTTGAACGCGGCGATCACGACGCACGCCCAGGACGGGTAGCACGGCGCCGAGCAGGGCGCCGGTCGTGAGCCAGGCCAGGGCGAGCTGGAAAGCGCCTGCTGATGGCTGTCGCGCCCGCAGGGTCAAGCGCTTCGCTGAGCAGCCGGTGACGGCACGCGTACTGCCAGACGGCGTTGAACGTCAGCGCCGTCACGTCGAACGCGATGCCGTAGAAGACGACGGCGGTTCGCTGGCCGTGTCCGCTGCGCAGCGCCCCGGCAAGGACGGACGTGGCGAACGGAAGGAACGCCACGACCATCAGCAGCAGGGTGTTCAGGAGCAGTACGACCCGGTCGGCTGCACGGATGTGGTCGAACATGACGTGGTGGTTGGCCCACACCTGCCCGATGAACAGGAATGTGACGGCGTAGGCGAGATAGGACGGCCAGAGCGCGAGCAGGCCATGCAGCAAGTTCGTGTAGTCAGTCGGTGGCCTGATCTCCAGAACGAGCAGGGTGATGCGTGATGGCGAAGACTGCGTCGCTGAACGCCACCAACCGGCTCGTGTCGCGGTGCACCGACGGTGGATCGGCGCCCGCCTTGCCTCCAGGGGCTCGCGCCATCCCGAGCCATCCCGTCCAGCGGATCACGGAGGAGATCCCTGTCGCGCTACGGACGTACCCCGACCGACGCCGGTCACCCTGAACCGCGTCGCCATCGTCGGCACCTTACGCCTCATTCCCGAACGCTGGCCCATTCGAGATCACCTGTAGCGCTCAAGGCGAGACCGATCCGAGGGTAGGTAGCCAGGACGTCCGCATCAAGAGGCCTGCGGCGAGCGCGCCGATGGCGACCACGACAGACGCCAACCAGGAGGGTCGTGTTCAGGCCGCTGACGAAGGCGACGGTGGCCGGATGGGCGAGCGCTCGGGTCGCATCGGCGGCGACTCGGGTGCCGGTGCGCGCTGACGGCCGCGGCGAGGGCTCTGGCCGTGCGGGCCGAGCGACGCGCCAGCGAGGTCGAGATCCGGCGCTCCAGGATCGCCCCGAGCGCCGCGACGCCGACGGCGACGCCGGTCAGGCGGCAGGCGTTGTTGATGCCCGACGCCATTCCCGTCCGCGACGGGTCGACGGCGCGAAGCGCCGCAGCGGCGATGGCCGGGTTGGCGAGGCCGATTCCGATGCCCCGGCGACGATCAGGCCGGGCAGGAGCGCAGTCCAGTGCGAGCTCGGCGTCAGCCCGTACATCAGCAGCAGAGCCGCGGCTGACGAGCGCCAGGCCGCCGGCCAGCACGAGGCGGAGCGACGCGCCCGGCGCGAGCTTGCGCATCGACAGCGGCACGACGAAGACGAAGACCGTCAGCGGCAGGAAGCGCAGGCCGGCGCCGAGCGGCGTGTAGCCGAGCACGTCCTGCAGGTAGATCGACAGGTACGGGAAGAGCGCGAACATCCGGCGCCGATGCAGAACGTCGCGACCGAGACGCCGACGAACCCAGGGTGGCGGAAGAGGCTCAGGTCGAGCATCGGCCGCGTCTGCCTGTGCTCGACGGCCACGAAGACCGGCGAGCAGGACGGCCCCGCCGACCAGCGAGCCGACAATCAGAGCGCTGCTCCAGCCGCTCGGCATTGCCGCGCAGCACGCCGAAGACGATCAGGAAGAGCGACGCCGAGAACGTGAGCAGCCCCCAGACGTCGGTGTGCGTCGCCTGCGGATCTCGCGACTCGCGCATCCTCGTCGCCGCGACCCACGAGCGCAAAAGCGCCGACGGGCACGTTGACGAAGAACACCCAGCGCCAGTCGAGGGCGTCGGTGAGGATGCCACCCGACGAGCGGCCCGGACGCCACCGCCGCGCCGACCGTTGCGCCCCAGATCGCGATCGCGCCGCCGAGCTCCGGCCCTGCGGTACTCGGCCCCGATCAGCGCCAAGCGCCGTCGCGAAGAGAGCCGCGCCGCCGACGCCCTGCAGCGCGCGGGCGACGTCCAGCACCGCGATGTTCCAGGCGAGGCCGCAGAGGAGCGAAGCAGCTGCTGAAGAGAAGCACGCCGATCGATGAAGACGAGCCGGCGGCCGTAACGGTCGGCGAGGCGCTCCCGCGGTCAGGATCAGCGCCGCGAGCGCTGAGCGCGTAGGCGTCGACGACCCACTGCAGTCCCGGTCAGGCTCGCGTGAGGCTGCTGCTGGATGTTCGGCAGCGCGACGTTCGACGACCGTGATGTCGAGCAGGAGCATGAACGTCGTCGTGCAGACGGCGACGAGCGTCCACCGGCGGTCGCGCGACGACAGGCTCCATCGGCGGCGGATCTTAGGAAAACGTCTCCTACAACGACGAAACGGCCCAAGGGCCGTTTCGTACGAGGGGGATGGGGAGGTGGGTCGCGATGTGTATCGGCGCTCCGGAGGCCGCCTCGCTCCCCTTTCGAGTGAACCTCGCTGCCTACACTTCAAGGTCATGGCAACGGTGACTCCGACGGTCGTCCGGCTGGCTCGCGGCTACGTGGCCGTGAGCGGCCCCGAGGCAGGCGACTTCCTCGAGCGGATGGTCTCGAACGAGGTCGTGTCGCTGGAGCCGGGCGAGGCGCGGCCGGCGCTGCTCCTGACTCCCAAGAGGCCGCATCGTCGCCCCGCTACGCGTCGTGCGCGAGGGACCGGAAGCGTTCCTGCTGATCACCGAGGCCGAGCTCGCCGAGACCGTCGCCGCCACGCTGACGAGGGCCCGGTTCGCGGCGAAGTGCGAGATCGCGATCAGGCCGTTCCACGGGTACCTCCACCTGGGCGAGGCCGAGGGAGTCCCGAACGCACGACTACGGCGTCGAGGCCTACGAGAGCTGGGGCGAGCAGGAACGCGAGGCCGCTCCGGCCGACGAGCTCGAGCCGCTGCGGATCGAGGCGGCAACGCCTGTCTGGGGCAAGGAGCTCGACGGGAGCGATTCTCCCCGCCGAGGCCGGTCTCGACGAGACCCACATCTCGTTCACGAAGGGCTGTTACCCGGGCCAGGAGCCGATCGCGCGCCTCCACTACCGCGGTCACCCGAACCGGCGGCTCCGGGTGCTCGAGGTCGAGGCGGCGAGCCCGGGCGACGGATCGTCTACGGCGACAAGGACGGTCGGACGCGTGACGAGCGCCGTCCCCGGCCGTGCCCTCGGCTACGTCAGGCGAGAGGTCGCCGGATGACGCCGAGCTGCGAATCGGCGGCGCCGAGGCGCGGCTACACTTGACGCCCCCGCGCCCGTAGCTCAGGGGATAGAGCGCTGCCCTGCGGAGGCAGAGGTCGCAAGTTCGAATCTTGCCGGGCGCATCCCCGTTTCTCCCTGCAAAGCTCCTCCTTTTCCCTCGGCGGCTAGCGGGGTCACCCCAAGGCTCGTGCCCCACTAGTCCCCCAAACCTCCGGGGAGCCTGGGACTCCGGCCGCCTAAGCGGCCCGTAGAGGGCTGGCGCCCTTACCCCCGGCCCCCGAGGCCGGGGAGAGCCGGGGAGGCCGGGGAGGGGCGTCCTCGGCTGGACCTTCGTCCGCGCGCGATGAAGACGAGGGGCGGCGTTCGTCCGCCCCTCGTCAGACACCGTGTTGTTGTCGCCTTAGGCCGGGCCTAGCGCAGCGCAGATCGCCGTGAAGATCTCCTCGTCGCTGTTGCGATTGCCATGGCTGATGACGATCGTCGCGTCGGTGAAGTCGACGACCGGGATGCCCTCTGGCGTGAAGTCGACCACAACCGCGTTCGCGACGATGTCGATGCCTGCGTTGGACACTCCGAACCCTGGCACAAGACCGAACCCTCAACAACCCTGAGGAATGGAAGTTCGCGGTCGAGCCCAACGTCGCGCCGCCGGGGTAGGTGAAGACCGAAGTCGCTGCCTCGGGAAAGCTGAACGAGCCGTTGGACGAGCTGAAAGTCGCCCTCCCAGCGGGCGTGTTCTCGATGTGGCGCACCACGAGCCCAGCGTCGTTGTAGATCAATGTCACGTCGAGAAAGCCGCTGACCGTGACGGTCACCGGGAACCCGCAGGCCTCGCTCAGAAGTGGAGATTGGAACGAGTTACTGATGTCGATCACGTTGTTGAGATGAACAGCCCGCTGAGCACTGCTTGTACGCCGCTACGGCGAGCGCGCTCAGAGCCACAGTGATGAAGACCAGAAGCCGCCGCACAGCCTCCTCCTCTCCCCTGCCGAGGCAGGTCTCTTCTTAGACGTCCGCGTCTCGCCCTCGTGACGAGACGCCCGTTGGACGACGCTGCTCCTTTTGTGGCAAAAATGTCAAGCTCGCCTTTTGGCGGCCTTCGGGCGACGCGTGGACGGAGCCGTGCGTGGCGTGGATGGAGTTGGTTGTAGCCGCGGGTTCACTCAGCTCCCGGAGGAAAGGGGCCTCAGCGGGGTTCCGGGCGGGGAGACGTGCCCGGGGCAGGACGGCCAATCTGCCTTGGGAGAAGAGGTCGCAAGTTCGAATCTTGCCGCGCGCATCGCCGCTGAGGACGAGAGTCCTCGGCAGGTCAGTGGATCATGAAGACGTATGACTTCAGCTTGTCGGCCGAGTCTCGCGTCTGCGTCGGCCTGCACGTATTCCGCGGCCACCTCGGTCTCCGCGTAGCCCGCGCCCACCTCGGCCTCCTTCCGCGTACGCGACCACTTCGCCCTCGGCCTCCGGAGGAACCCGCCACCGTGCTTGAGGTCGTCCTCGAGTGCCGTTCCCAGCTCGTCGAGCTTTTTCACGTCGTCGTCCGAGGCCCGTCGAACACATCCTTCGTCTTCGGAAGAAGGTCGAGGTTCTTGGGATTCAGGCCTCGACTGGTGAAGTACTTCTTCTTGTATTCCGAGAGCTCCTCGGTTTGGTCGGCATCACCTGTCATTGCGTCCTCCTCCTGTCGATCGGGTCGAATATCCCGAGCGCACCGGTCTCGTGTCAAGACTGACAAAGGCGAGTTCGCGAGCTAACCACACGCGCGGAGTCGGCGGCGTCGATATGTGAGGCTCCCCGCCGATGACGATCGCGCTTCAGGTGCTCGTGTCAGGGCTCGCGGCCGGTGCGGTCTACGGGCTCTTCGCGGCCGGGTACTCGCTCATCTACCGGCTCACCGGGATCGTCCACTTCGCGTTCGGCGACCTCGTCGGGCTCGGGGTCTTCGCCACGTTGCTCGTGCTGGCGGGGACGACCCCGTCTCGCAGGCGGGTGCGACCGAGCCGCGGTTCGTGCTCGCGCTGATCGTCGGGCTCGTGCTCTGCGTGGCCGCTGGAACCGCCACCTACGTCGGGATCGTGCAGCCGTACCTGTCGCGCGGCTCGACGATCGGCTGGGTCGCCGGCACGGTGGCCGTGGCATTCACGATCCGCGCGGTGATCGGAGCGACCTTCCAGCGCTCGAGCTACGTCTTCCCCGACCCGCTTCCCTTCCACGATGTCGGCCGCTCGGGATTCGTCCGGATCGGCGGCGCCCAGGTGCAGGCGCGGGCCTTCTTCGTGATCGGCCTGGCGGTCGCTCTCGCGCTCGGATCGGCGTGGTTCCTGAGCGCTCGCGGTATCGGCCGGGCCTTGCGCGCGGTGGCCGACGACGCGGAAGGGCGCCCGCTTCGTCGGCGTGCCCGTCGAGCTGCTGGTCGCGCTCGCGTTCGGTCTCGTCGGCGCGCTCGCGATGATCGCCGCGATCGCCGCTGCTCCGGGCGAGGCGGTCAACGCGAACACCGGCACCCTGCTCGGGCTCAAGGGGCTCGTGGCGGCGCTCGCAGTCCGGTTCGGGCCGCCGTTGTGGGCCTTCGTCGGCCGGCCTCGTTCTCGGCGTGGTCGAGGCCGCCATCGCCAACGTCCACATCGGGAGCTGGCAGCTCGGGCCCTCGTACCGCGGAGGTGCTGCCGATCGCGTTCGTCCTGCTCTTCATCTCCCTCTGGCCCTCGCCCGAGGCACTCGAGGAACGCGAGTGAGCGCGCTTCCGCAGACCGCGGGCGAGCTGCGCCGGCGCCGTCGCCGAGGCCCGCGCCGGCTGGACCCGGCAGGGGATGGCTCGCGCTCGCGGCGGTTGCGGTCGTCGCGCTCGTTCCCTTCCTGTCGCTCCCTGGCTGCGCCTGGATGCGCTCGCGAACACGCTCTACCTGGCGCTGGCTGCGACGGCGCTCGGGCTGACGGTCGGCTCGGCGGGCCTCCCTCGCTCGGCACCGGCGCCTTCATGGCGATCGGTGCATTCACGTCGGCTCTGCTGGTCGCCAGGTCAGGCTGGCCGGTCGAGCCCGCCGCGCTCGCGGGCGCGGCGGCGGCGCTCGTCGCCAGGTCTCCTCTCGGGCGGCGTCGTGCGCTTGCGCCGCAGGCCTTCGTGGCCGTGAGCACCTGGCTGCTCGCCTGGCTCGTCTGGCTTTTCCTGCTCGCCTTCCCGTCGGTTTCGGGCGGCTCGCAGGGACTGATCGCTTCCCCAGAAGACGCCTGCTCAGGCTCGACGCCACCCCGACCGTCCACTTCGAGGTGGCGCTTGCGCTGCTGGCGCTCACCGCACTCGCGATCTGCGGCCGCGCGCCGCGGCGCCCGGGGCTCGAGCTGTCCGCGCTCAGTCAGGATCCGGCGCTCGCAGCCTCGCTCGGGGTGGGTCTCGCCTCGCGCCGCCTCGCCGCGTTTGCCGCGACCGCGACGCTCGCCGGGCTCGCCGGGGCGCTCGCGGTTCAGCTTCAGGCGGTCGCCGACCCGAACGCCTACGACCCGTTTCCTCTCCTTCAAGCTGCTCGTGGCCGTCCTGCTCGGCGGAGCGGCCGCGACGCTCGGGCCGCTGCCAGGATCGCCGTACTCGGGCTGATCAGCCTCAGTGTCAGGGCCGTTCGCCCAGCTCCTCCACCTGCCGCTCGAGCGCTTCGACACCGCCGTAGCCGCGATCCTGCTCGTGTTCGTGTTGGCGCTCGGCGGCGGGGATCGTCCCCTGGGTCGCTCGGCCGGCTCCGGCGCAAAGAGGCGCCCGAAGCGATCACCGGCGCGTGCCGGCCGCGCCGGCCGCTACCGCCTCCGCACGAGCCGGTCCCTGCGAGCCGCCGGCCTGAGGAAGGCGTTCGGCGGCGTCGTGGCGGTCGACGGGCTGGCTCTCGAGCTGGCCCGCGGCGAGACCCACCGCGCTGATCGGCCCGAACGGCTCCGGCAAGACGACCGCGCTGAGGCTGATCTCCGGCGCGTCGCGGCTCGATTCCGGCCTGGTCGAGCTCGGCGGGAGCGACGTCACCGAGAGGAGCACCCCGGAGCGCGTTCGGCTCGGCATCGCCCGCACGCTGCAGACCACCTCCGCGTTCACGGAGCTCCACGGCCCTCGAGAACGTGCTGGTCGCGCCGTGGCGTCCGTCGCCCCTTCGCCGGCCTCGTGCGGACCGCGCTCGCCACTCCGCACGCCCGCCGCGAGGGCGGAGGCCGCGGAGACCGCTGCGCTCAGGCGCTCGCGGTCGTCGGGCTCGAGCGCCGCCGCGGACGACGCCGGTGCCCGGAGCTGACGAGGCTTCGCAGCGGCGCCTGGTGGCACTCGCCGCCGCGCTCGCGACGGAGCCCGACGTCCTGCTCGTGGACGAGCTGGCCGCCGGCGCCGGTGCCGACGAGCTCGACGGTCTCGCCGCGGTCGTCGACCGGATCCAGGAGGCGCGGCGTCGCGCTGCTCGTCGTCGAGCACAATCTCCGGCTCGTCCGGCGGGTCGCTGATCGCGTCGTCGTGCTGGCCGCCGGCGCGGCACGGTCGCCGAGGGCTCGGTGGCCGAGGTGGCCGCCAGCGGCGTCGTCCAGCGGGCTTATCTCGGCACCCAGCATCTATAAGCTCGGCTTCGTGCGCCGGCTCGCTTTCCTCCTCGCCGGTCTCGCGCTGATCGCTGCCGGGTGTGGCAAGAGCTCTGGCGGGGACTCCACGGGCCGGCTCGTGGTCGCCGTCGACGTACCCGTGACCGGCAGCCCGTACGTGGCCCAGACCGTCCGCAACGGCGTTCAGCTCGCGACGGACAACGTCAGCAGGGAGCGGCGGCATCCGCGTCGGCTCAGCGCAACTACCGCCTGGCGGTGAAGCTCTACGACAACCACCTTTCGGCCCGGCAAGCCGTCGAGAACGTGACGTCGGGCACTAGACGCCGGAGCCGTCGCCGTCGTGACCGACGGCACCGGGGATCGACGCCACCTGGCAGATCGCCAACCGGGACCACGTCCCGATCGACATCGCCTACGACGGCGGCACGGGCCTGGTGGATGCGCGAAACGCGGCCCAACGTCTTCCGGATCGCGCCGACGAACCGTGGCATCGCGTTCCGTCTCGCCGAGTATCTGATCCCCAAGAGGCTGAAGGTCGCCCTGGTGCAGCGACGACAGCGCCTACGGAAGGCAGGGCGCGGCAGACGTCGCGCACGCGTTCTCGGAGAACCCGGAGTCGGTTGCGACCAAGCTGACCGCTGCCCGCCGGGAGACGGATCTCTCGCCGCAGATCCTGCGCCTGCGCCGCGTCCGGCGCGACGGCCCTGCTCGTCTGGGGCCAGCCGCCGGCGATCGCGGCCGTGCTCTCGGCCGCCCGCACCATCGGCTGGAACGTGCCCGTCTTCACCCACTCCGACGGGCGCGGACCCCGTTCGTGCGTCAGCAGCTCGCGGACCACCCGGCCTGGGTCGACGGGCTCACGTTCGCCTCGGGTCGCATGACCGCCGAGGTGGGCCCGCGCCGTTCCTGAACTTCCAGTCCCAGTACGAGTCGACGTACGGCGTCGACCGCGTCGGCGTCAGAACGCGGCCGGTCAAGCCGGTCTTCCAGCCGCCCGAGTTCGCCATCGTACTCGAGCGACTTCGTCCACGTTCTCGTCGCCGCGATCACGCAGGCGGGCTCGGTCGAGGCCCGAGAAGATCCTCGAGGGCGCTGAACGAGGTCACGACGCAGGGAGCCAACGGCGACGAGCGGGGCTTCAACGAGCAGCAGCCACGAGGGCGTCGTCGACTGACGACGTCTACTTCGCTCGCTTCAAGGACATGGTCTACAGCCCGGTGCACGACGACCCGCTCTCGGCGACGCTCCCGGCGATCCCGCAGACCTCGGCCGGGTGAGCCTGCGCCGCAGCGCGTGTCTGGGCGGTCTGGCGGTGACGGTCACTGTGACTGCTCACGCGTGTTCCCGAGCTGGCTCCCGCGAGCGCAGCGGTGGACCAGGTGCTGTTGCCCGGCCCGACGCCCTACCCCACTCCCGAGCCCTCCGCTCGCCGCAGTGGAGTGTCGTGCCGACGAGGCCCCTGCCGTTCACGATCCACGCGCGGCGTCGCGGAGCGTCCACGCCGGTGTCGGCCCGGACGGCGAGATCGTCCCTGCGCGCTGCACCGACTGACCCTCACGGGCAAGGGCGACTACCTGATCGTCATCGGCGCGCCCGTCCTCGACGGTCCACGCAGGCCCGGGCTCGCAGTCCGAGCCGGGGCTGCGGATCGGCCAGATCCTCTGGTCCGGCTTCTCGCCCGGGAAGAAGCTGTTGGTGGCCGACGCGCCGAGCTGAACGCTGGTGCTGCCTGCACGATTCCTGCCGCTCCGGCTCCATGTCACTCGAGCCGGCGGCCGGTGCTCGCTGACGGTCACGAATGCAACCGTCCTCTCCGAGACCTCGTACGAAGGGAAGGGGTTCCCGCGGCAACTGGCGACGCTGCTCGACCGGACGAGAGCGCAGTCGCTCGCCGGGGAGCGGCTCGACAGCGCCTACGCGTCCGTCGAGGGTCGGGTGCGCCAGCGGCCGGCCCGCATCGCCGCTCCGGTTGCCGTCAGGGCGTGCTCCGCTTTCCGACCGTGCCCGCCTCGGTGCGCGGAGCCACGCTTCGCGGGAGGTCGGTCTCGTTCTCTGCGGTCCTCGGCGACGCGGGCCCGCTCTCCTTGCGCGGTGGACGTTCGCGGCGGCGGGACGCCGCACCTGCGGCTCGTGGCGGAGCCGACGAAGCTCGTCCGAGCACTGGCTCCCCGGCGGCCTCGAGCCTGGGTGACGGCGCTGCGCAAGCGGCCGATTCCCAGCCGCGTGCTCTTGCGCACGCTGATCGACACGCGCATGCAGCTCGTGCGCTCCGACCAGTACCAGGCCTTCCTCGCCAACCCGGATCCCCAGGGCGCGGCGAAAACGGTCTACGTGTACGAGTCGGCCGCCGCGCCGACGCCAAAGGGTTCGCCGTCCACGGAGTCGGGCTCGGGAACGGCGATGCGCTCGTGCTCACGCTGGCGCTCGTGGGCTCCGTACTGGGCATCGGCCTCGCCCTCGTCATCTGGGCTACAGCTGAGTAGCCTGCGGCCCCGTGCCGCTCTACCTGGACCGAGACCGAGGTCGGCGAGCTGCTGGCGCCGGCAGATGTCCTCGGCGCGGTCGAGGCCTGCTTCCGCCTGGCTGGCGGCCGGCGAGATCGAGAACGTGCCGCGCAAGCGGGCCCGGTTCGAGGGACGGATCCCTGGCCGTGATGTGGGCGGTCGACAACGAGCTCGGGCTGGCCGGGCCTGAAGTCCTACGCCGCGGGGCACGAGCGCGCGTCGTTCGTGGTCGTGCTCTTCGAGACGGAGACGCAGACCCTGGCCGGGGGTGATCGAGGCCGACAAGATGGGCCAGCTGCGCACCGGCGCGGCGAGCGGCGTGCTACAAAGTACCTCGTGCGGGAGGAGCGACCTCGCTCGGCATCATCGGGTGCGGCTGGCAGGCGCGACTCCAGGTGGCGTGCATCCGGGAGGCGGTCGCCGTCGATCGAGCGCGTCGTCGCCTTCTGTCGCAGCGAGAGATCGGCTGGAGGCGTTCTGCAAGGAGGTCGGGGCGCGAGGCCGGGCGAGAGCCATCGCGAGCCAGCCGAGCAGGACGTCGTCGTGACCGTCACGACCTCGCGCGACCCGTTCTGCGGGGCGAGTGGCTGAGGCCCGGCGCGCTCGTCTGCGCCGTCGGCGCGAACGACCCTCGCCGCCGCGAGCTCGACAACGCCGTCCTCGAGCGGGCGCGTTCGTCTGCTGCGACTCGCTCGAAGCAGGCGAAGCGCGAGTCGGGCGATCTGATCGAGCCGGTCGAGGCGGGCGTTCTCGACTGGCTCGAGGTGCACGAGCTGCAGGAGGTCGTGGCGGGGAGCTGCCCGGCCGGCAGGTCGACCGACGACATCGTCGTGTTCAAGTCGAACGGCCTCGCCGCATGGGACGTCGCCGCCGGTTCGCTCGCGCTCCGAGCAGCGTCACGCCGAGCGCGGGGTGGGGGCCAGAGCTCTGAGGCGTCGCTTGCGACGCCCGTCATCAGAACATGCGGGCTCTGCCCGTCCGTCCGTCTGAAGTGACCAGTCGATCCGCTGTACTCGGGAGGCCCGCTCTGGGCAGTCTCTGGCGCTCGGCCTCGACGTTCGTCTCGCCGAGCGCGCGGATCACCTCGGGGCGGTCGAGCAGGCGCGCGAGCTCCTGTGCAGTCGCCCGGTTGCGAACGTACGGGTCCTCCGAGGATCTCGGTGAGCGGGCGGCCGCGCTCGTGCTCCCGGATCACGTAGGCGGAAAGCCGCTCCTCCTTCGAGGAACGTGTGGACAGGAACGAGAACAGGTTGCGCAGGAATTCCGACAGCCTGGCCACGATTCGATCCTAGCGACTGCCGGAGTATGGTCCGCATGTGAGAAAGCGGTCGTCCGCCCGGTTCGCCGGGCGTGAGGTGCACGGTGTCGACGACCGGGGCGAGCCGAGCGGATCGTGATCTGGATCGAGCGCCTCCCCGGAGCGCTCTGGGCAGTGGGACGCGCGGTGAACCCGCAGCACCGGCCGAGCGAGAGCCGCGGCGCGAGGATTACGTCTTCCAGGGCTACGAGCTGACGGACGCGCTCGAGGCCGCGAACGGAACGCTCAGCGACGACTCCGGGTCTCGGCCCAGGACGGGCGCCAGGCCGAGGCGAAGCCGTTCGAGCGGAACGAGCTGCTGAAGCCGCTCGAGCGCTGGTTCTTCGGGCGCACGTAGGCGCTAGCTCTCCGGCTTCGGCCATTTCAGGTCGGCGTTCGGAATCGGGTCTCCGTGCGGGTCGTGGGTCGGAAAGCCGAGCGCGCTGGTCGATGCGGGCCTCGAGCTCCTCGGAGAGGACGTGCTCGAGCCGGTCGGCCTCGTCGTGGACGGCGTCGACGTGTAGCCCGAGCGTCTTGGCGAGGTAGAGCTCGAGCAGCCGGTGGTGCCGGATCACCTCGACGCGCCACTTGCTCGCCGGCCGGGGTCAGGCGGACGCCGCGGTACGGCGCGTGCTCGACGAGCTTCAGCGCAGCCAGCTTCTTGACCATTCCGCTGGCCGAGGCGGGCGAGACCTTCTGCTCCCGCGCGAGGCGGTCACGGAGACGCGGCCGCCGTCGGTCTGGAGCTGGTAGAGCTCCTTCAGGTAGTCCTGGATCGCGTCGCTGAGCACCGGCTTGGACACGCGTTCAGTGTACGGCGCGGTTGATACGCGTCAGCCTCTGCGCCCCTGGTAGCCTCGGCGCTTCCGTGCAGATCCGACTCGGTCACAGTCCCGACCCCGACGACGCCTTCATGTTCTGGGCGCTCGCCTCCGGCGAGGTCGACCCGCGCGGCTTCGAGTTCGAGCACGTGCTGCCGCGACATCCAGACGCTGAACGAGTGGGCGCTCGAGGGGCAGCTCGAGGTGACCGCGATCTCGCTCGCGGCGTATCCGTTCGTGCAGGAGCGCTACGTGCTGCTCCCGCACGGGGCGCTCGATGGGCTCGGGCTACGGGCCGATCGTCGTCGCGCGCGAGCGAGCTCTCGACGCGCCGACCTGCGCGGCGTCGAGATCGCGATTCCCGGCGAGCTGACGACGGCGTTCCTCGTCTTGCGGATGTGCCTCGGCGACTTCCGCTACCGCGAGGTGCCGTTCGACCAGATCATCGACGAGGTGCAGTCCGGCACGCGCCGACGCGGGCCTGCTGATCCACGAGGGCCAGCTGACCTACGAGGCCGACGGGCTGAAGAAGGTGCGTCGACCTGGGCGAGTGGTGGCTGCTCGAGACCGGGCTGCCGCTGCCGCTCGGCGCCAACGTCGCGCGGCGCGATCTCGGCGCTGGGAACCTGCTGCGAGCTCTCGGACGTGCTCCGCGACTCGATCCAGGCCGGGCTCGACAACCGCGAGGAGGCGATGGAGCACGCGCTCCAGTACGGCCGCGGCCTCGACACCGAGCTGGCCGACCGCTTCGTCGGGATGTACGTGAACGAGCTCACCTGCGACTACGGCGACGAAGGTCGCCAGGCCGTGCGCGAGCTGCTCGAGCGAGCCGAGGCGCTGGGGACGTTACGAGCAGCCGGTTCGCGTCGAGTTCGTCGGCTAGGCAGGGATCGGCTCGTTGGCCGGCTCCGGCCGTCTCGACGGTGCTGCTCCAGCTCTGACCGCCGCGCACATGGCCGAGCGGCTCGTCGCCGAGCACATGGAGCGCGCCGGCGTCAACGACGAGCAGTTCGCGCTCCTGAGCCAGATCGCGCTCGACGGCCCGCGTGACGCCGACCGTCCTGGCGGCCGAGATGGGCGTGCCGCCGACGACGCTCGCCGATGCCGTCCGCAGGCTCGACGAGCGCGCGAGAGATCGAGCGCCTGCCGAACCCGGCGGACGGGCGCTCGCATCTCGCTCACACTCTCGGCCGGCCGGCCGGGAGCGCGTCGAGGCCGCCGCGCCGGCAGTCTGGAGCGCGCTCGAGGAGCTTCGGGCCCACCTCGGCGTCCCGCCCGAAGAGGTCGAGGCCGCTATGGAGGAGCTCCACCGCTCGCTGCGCGCTGCCACGGCGAGGAGGCCTCGAGCCAACTAGCACGGGTTCCGTGCTAGTTTGCCGTGGTGCTCGCGGCCGCCCTCGTCGTCGCTCTCCTCGGTCCCCACGCCTCGCTGAGCGCGCCTCCGCGCTCGCTGGTTGTCGGGCAGGCGTGGCGGGCGACCCTCGTAGTGCGCCCCGCGCCCCGCCTCGCCCCGACCGTTCTGGCGCGGCCGACCCTGGGCCGGCAGTCGTCCTTCAGGGCGACGAAGACGGGCCGAGGCCGATACCGCGTCCGGCTCGTGCTGCCGCGCGCCGGCAAGTGGCGGCTCTCCGCTCGCGTCGGCAAGCGCTCGTTCGGTCTTGCGCTCGGTGGTCGTGCGGCCGCTTCCGCCGCCCGTGTCCCCGCTCCCGGCGCCACGGCGTTCAGGGTCTGCGGCGGCGCCGCGATCCCCTACCCGCAGTACGCGCTCGCGGTCGGCTTCGGCTCGGCCTGGGTGGCCTGCGTCAGGCAGAGCGAGGTACAGCGGATCTCGCTCGCGACCGGGCAGGTGACCGCCCGGATCCGCGTGCCGGTCCCGGTCTGGTCGATCGCGGCCGGCGAAGGCGCCGTCTGGGCGGTCGCTCTTCACGGCTCGGTCGTCTACCGGATCGCGCCCGGATCGAACCGGGTCACCGCCGAGATCGGGCTCGGCACGCAGGTGCCGTACCGTGGGCCGGGGCCGGGGCGCTCTGGGTCGCCGACGACCCGGCTGGGCGCTCGTCCGCGTCGATCCGGGGACGAACCGGCCCGGCGCGCGCGTTCCCGTCGGCGACGGCCCGGCGGGCTTCGTGGTCGACGGCGGCTACATCTGGGTGCTGAACCACCGCGAGAACTCGCTCGACCGGATCGACCCCGGGACGAACGCGGTCGTCCGCATGGCGAGCGGGCTCGGGCCCGGCGGACAACCTCGGCTGCCGAGCGGATTGCCTCGCTCCGGCGGCTCGCTCTGGGTGACCGGGCGTGGCCTCGACCTCCTGCGGGTCTCACCTGCGACCGGCGCGGTGCTCGGCACGACGGAGATCGGGCCTGCGGAGTGGACGTGCGCTCCGACGGAGCGAACCTCTGGCTGGTCTCCTACGACGCCGCCGCCGAGCCGAGGGGCGATCCGGTCGCGGGCGCGGTGCTGCGCATCGCCGCGGACGGCTCGGTGAGCTCGTCGGTCGCTCCGACGAGGCGGCTGTTCGCGAACGGCGTCGCTGCTGCCGACGGCGCGCTGTGGCTGCTCGACTCGGTTGCCGGGCTTTGCTGCGGCTTCCGGCCTGAGCCGAAGCGCGTCGAATAGGCTGGCGGCATGGCTCGCCCGGTCGTCCTCTCGGCGGTGCGGACGCCCGTCGGGCGGCTACGGCGGCGCGCTCGCGGGCGAGCGGCCGGACGACCTCGCGGCGGCCGTGATCGCAGCGGCGGTCGAGCGCGCGGGCGTCGCGGGCGAGGCGATCGAGGACGTCTACTTCGGTGCCGCCAACCAGGCGGGCGAGGACAACCGAAACGTCGCGCGCATGGGCGCTCTGCTCGCAGGGCTGCCGGAGTCGGTCGCCGGGCGTGACGCGTGAACCGGCTCTGCGCGTCGGGCTCTCCGCGGTCGTGTCGGCGTGTCATGCGGTCGTCGCCGGAGACGGCGACCTGTTCGTCGCGGGCGGCGTCGAATCGATGATCGCGCGCGCCGCTCGTGATGGCGAAGCCCGAGCACGCGTTCTCCGCGCGGAAACCAGACGGTCTGGGACACGACGCTCGGCTGGCGCTTCCCGAATCCGCGCCTGGAGGCGATGTTCCCGCTCGAGTCGATGGGCGAGACGGGCGAGAACGTGGCCGAGCGCTACGGCGTCTCGCCGCGAGGAGCAGGACGCGTTCGCGCTGCAGTCGCAGCAGCGCTGGGCGGCGGCGGACTGCGGAAGGGAGATTCGACGACGAGCTGGTGCCGGTCGGGCGAGGCCGTTCGCGACGAGCACCCGCGGCCTGACACGAGCGCGCGAGAAGCTCGCCGCGCTGAAGCCGGCGTTTCGCAAGGGCGGCTCGGTCACGGCCGGCAACTCGAGTGGGCTGAACGACGGCGCCGCAGCGCTCGTGATCGCGAGCGAGGAGCGCGCCCGCGAGCTCGGCGCCGAGCCGCTCGCCGCGTTCGTCGGCTCCGCGGTCGCCGGCGTCGACCCGCGCGTGATGGGCATCGGCCCGATCCCCGCGGTCAGGAAGCTGCTGGAGCGGAGCGGCGTCGGCGTCGGAGCGAGCTCGACCTCGTCGAGCTGAACGAGGCCTTCGCCTCGCAGAGCCTCGTGGTGATCCGCGAGCTCGGCCTCGACCCGCAGCGCGTGAACGTGAGCGGCGGTGCGATCGCGCTCGGCCACCCGCTCGGGATGAGCGGCGCGCGCCTCGTCGTGACGCTGCTGCACGAGCTCCGGCGCCGCGGCGGCCGCTACGGCCTGGCGACGCTGTGCGTCGGCGTCGGGCGCAGGGCCAGGCGGCCCTGTTCGAGCGCTAGCCGACGGCGGCCGGATGTAGATCGTGCCCTCGTGCGTGATGGGCACGAGAACGGCGCCCCGATGCTCATGATCACCGACTCGGCGTGGGCGAAGAGCTCGTCGACGAGCGCGTCGCGGCCGACCTCGACGGGCACCTCGATGCCCAGCTCGTCGACGGGTCGCGCGTCCAGGCCGCTCTCGCGCAGCTCCTGCAGGAGCCGATCGCGATCGGGGATCCGCGCGGCTTCGACCTCGACGTTCTCGCTCATGGCTCGATTATCCCTCGGTAGCCCCGCGAGTCCGAAACTCACCGTGCGGCCAGTTCTCGCCTCGCAGCGCGGGTTAGCCCGTAGGGCGTTGCGATCGTCCGAGCCCGATGGCGGTCGCAACCGGGCGGGAGTACGGGCTTTCATCAACGGCGAGCCGGCGGAGCCGGCCTCCGGCGAGCCACGCGACCTCGTCGAGCCTCGCGACCGGGGAGCCGCTCGCCGAGCGTGGCGGTGGCCAACGAGGCGGACGTCGACCGCGCGGTGGACGCCGGCGCGCGGCGCTCGCCGGCGACTGGGCCAAGACGCCGCCGACCGAGCGCTCGCGCCTCCTGCACGCGCTCGCCGACGCGCATCGTCGCGAACCGCAAGGAGCTCGCCGAGCTCGAGGCGCGCAACGTCGGCAAGGCGATCTCGTCGGTGAAGGCCGAGCTCGCTCAGGCGGTCGAGAACTTCCGGTTCTACGCCTCGGCGATCGCCTCGATCGCCGGCCGCTCGAACCCGATCGGCGGCTCGCTGCTCTTCTACTCGCTGAAGGAGCCGGTCGGCGTCGCGGCGCAGATCGTCCCGTGGAACTACCCGCTGATGATGACGACGTGGAAGCTCGCCCCGGCGCTCGCCGCGGGCTGCACCGTCGTGCTCAAGCCCGACTCGGCAGACGCCGCTGACGGCGCTGCGAATGGCCGAGCTGCCAGCCGAGGTCGGCTTCCCGCCCGGGACGATCAACGTCGTTCCCGGCCCCGGGCCCCGATCGGTCGGCGCCTACCTCGTGCGGCACCCCGGCGTCGAGAAGATCGCCTTCACCGGCTCGACCGCGACGGGGTCGGAGATCATGCGCCTCGCCTCCGACGGCATCAAGCGCCTGATCCTCGAGCTCGGCGGCAAGAGCCCGAACCTCGTCTTCGCGGACGCGAACCTCGAGGACGCGATCCCGAGCTCGGTCTGGTCGATCTACTACTCGGCGGGGCAGAGCTGCGAGGCCCGTTCCGCGGGTGCTCGTCGAGAAGCCGGCCTACGACGACTTCGTCTCGCGCTTCAGCGAAGGCCGCGGCGACGCTGCAAGGTCGGCGATCCGCTCGATCCCGAGACGCAGGTCGGCTCACTGATCTCGACCGAGCACCGCGACCGCGTGCACGGGTACGTCGAAGCCGGCCGCGACGAGGGGGCGGAGGTGGTCACCGGCGGAGAGGCGACCGATGGGAAGGGCGCCTTCTACCCGCCCACGGTGCTGGCCCAGGTCGACAACTCGATGACGGTCGCACAGGAGGAGATCTTCGGCCCGGTCGTGACCGTGATCCCGTTCGAGGACGAGAAGGACGCGGTCGCGGATCGCGAACGACGTGCGCTACGGCCTGATGGCGACGGTCTGGACCGGCGACCCGGCCCGCGGGCACCGGCTGGCTGCGGCGAATCAAGGCGGGCACGGTCGGGATCAACATGCCGTACACGGCCTTTCCGGGAATCCCGTTCGGCGGCTACAAGCAGTCCGGCTTCGGGCGTGAGCTCGGGCTCGAGACGCTCGACGCGTACCTGGAGACGAAGAGCGTGATCGTCTCGACGAGCCCGAAGCCCTTCAACCCGTTCGGTCTGTAGCGGGCGAGATCCTCCGAGCGCCGCGCCGCGCGACCAGGAAGTTGACAACGCGACCTGCGGTCGCGAGGGTTCCCGCGCGGCTGTATCAATCGACAGGGGAGAGAGATGAAGAGACAAGCCTTGTTTGGCGGCAGGTGTCATCGTGCTGGCTGCACTGAGCGTGAGCGTTCCTTCCGCTCGCTGCGCGGCAACGGGACGACGAGTTGCACCGACACGCTGGCGCCCGGCACCTACCAGAAGGTCGTCGTTCCGGCGGGGGCCGCGTGTCTCACGTTTGCGGGGCCGGTGAGGATCAACGGCGGAGTGTCGGTCGCGACCGTGGTGCCACGTTCGTGCTCGGCAGTGAGGAAAATCCCGCTCACACCGGCACGATCAACGGCGGAGTGCGCTCGACGAACGCGGCCTCGGTGCAGATTCACTTCAGCTCGATCAACGGGGGCGTGACCCTCGTCGGCGGCGCCTGACTCTTCGGGCCGCCGTTCGACGTCACCTGAACACGATCGAGGACAGCGTCATCAACGGGTCGGTCAACATCTCGGGCTACAACGGGTTCTGGCAGGGCTTCTTCCGGAACACCGTCAACGGCTCGTTCAACTTCAACAACAACACCGTGGTCGACACGGACGGCAACGAAATCCAGACCAACACGATCCACGGGAGCATGAATTGCTCGGGGAACATCCCGGCGCCTCAGTCGGGCGACTCGGTGTGGGAGCCCGAACACGGCCACCGGGCACAAGAACGGTCAGTGCGCGGGCGTCTGAGCGTGTCCGCGGTGAACGTCGTTGCGGAGGAGGGCCTTGTGCCCTCCTCCGGCGCGGCGAACTCTTGGGGAACACGAGGGGTGGTCGACGGCCTGGCGCGAGACAGCGGTGCCCCCGTGATGTTCCAGACGCCGGTAACGCTCGAGCTGGTCGGCCTCTAGCCGCGGGCGCCGCCAGCCGCTATCGCTGGCTCGTCCTCGTCGCCGGGACCGCGGCGCAGACCTCGTTTTCGGCGGTGCTCGTCGGGCTGCCGGTGCTGGCGCCCGTGCTGCGCGACGAGTTCGACCTGAGCCTCTTCCGGGTCGGCGTCGTCCTCGACGGGCTCTGGGTCGGGGCCCTGCTCACCCTGCTGCCGTGGGGCCTCTTGGCCGACCGGGTCGGGGAGAGGATCGTGATCGGCGCGGGGCTGGCCGGCTGCGGCGCGGCGCTGATCGCGTCGGGCTACGCGGGCTCGTTCGAGGGGCTGGTGATCCTGCTCGGCCTCGCCGGTGCCGCCGGGGCGAGCGTCAACTCGGCGAGCGGCCGGGCGGTCATGCAGTGGTTCCCCGCCGCATGAGCGCGGGCTCGCGCTCGGGGTGCGCCAGACCGCCATCCCGCTCGGCGGTCTGATCGCGGCGGTCGTCCTGCCGATGCTCGGCGTTACGCGCCGCCTTCTTCTTCCTCGCGGGGCTCTGCTTCGCCGGGGCGATCTTCGGCAGCGTCGTGATCCGCGAGCGGGAGGCGGCGGCCGACGTCCTCGAGGCGCACGGCCTCGGCGAGACCCTGCGCGACCGGCGGCTCGTCCTGCTCTGCCTGGGGAGCAGCCTCTATCTCGTGGCGCAGATCGCGATCACAGGGTTCGTCGTCCTGTTCCTGCACGACCAGCGCGGGTTCTCGCCAGGGAGGCGGCGGCTGTGCTCGCCGGCGTGAACGTGCTTCGCGGCTGCGTTGAGGATCGGCGGCGGACGCTGGTCCGACGTGATTGGATCGCGAATCCTGCCACTGCGCCTGGTCGGGCTCGCGAGCGGCGTCTCCCTGGCGCTGACCGTGGCGCTGCTCGACGCGCCGGCGGCTGTGGTGGTGACGGCGTTCGTCGTCGCAGGCGGCTTCGCCATGGCCTGGAACGGGCTCTCGTTCACGGCTGCGGCCGAGCTCGCAGGGATGCGCAGAAGCGGTGCCGCGCTCGGCATGCAGCAGTCGGCGCTCTCGGCGGCCGGCGCGATCGTCCCGCCGGCGTTCGCGGCCATCCGTGGCCGTCTCGTCGTGGCGCCTCGGGTTCGGGCTCGCGGCACTCTTCCCGCTGCTCGGGGTGCGGCTTCTTCGCCCGCTGCGATCGTAGAGTTGTGACGGTGCGCGTCCTCGACCGCCTCGACGAGCTCTACGCCATCGGCGGGGCTCGCGCCTCGCGTACACGCCCGAGGAGGACGCCGCCCACGAGCTCGCGGCGGGGTGGATGCGCGAGGCGGGGCTGGAGGTCTCGAGAGATGAGGCCGGCAACCTGTTCGGCCGCCGCGGCGAGGCCCGCGGTCTGGTCGGGATCGCACCTCGACACGGTTCCCGACGGCGGCAGGTTCGACGGCGCGCTCGGCGTGGTCGCCGCGGTCGAGGCGGCCGAGCGGCTAGCGGACGCGCAGCTCGCGGTGGTGGCGTTCCGCGCCGAGGAGTCGGGGCCGATGGGCAGCCGCCGGCTGACGGAGCATCCGGACGCGTTCCTCGAGCTGCACATCGAGCAGGGGCCGACCCTCGAGCGGCTCGGAGAGCCACTTGCCGTCGTCACGGAATCGCCGGGCAGGCTCGAGGGAGCGTCTCCTTCGAGGGGCGTGCCGCTCACGCGGGTACGACGCCGATGGACGAGCGGGCGGATGCGCTCGTCGAGGCGGCCGAGTTCGTCCTGCGCGTCCGGAACTCCGCGCGGGACGGTGCACGTGCGACCGTCGGAGCGCTCGAGGTCGAGCCCGGGGCGGCGAACGTGGTCCCGGCGCGGGCGACGGCCTCGGTCGACGTCCGTGCGCCGACGGCCGAACAGCTGGACGCGCTGATCGGGGCGATCGGCTTCGAGCCCGCGTGGCGGCAGGAGCCGATCGCGATGACCGGGGCGCCGCTCGACGCGTTACGGGCGGTCCTGCCAGGGGCGCCGGAGCTCGTCTCCGGCGCGGGTCACGACGCGATGGTGCTCGCCGCCGCCGGCGTCCCGACCGCGATGCTGTTCGTGCGGAGCCTGAACGGTGGGATCAGTCATTCGCCGGACGAGCTCTCCGCGGGCGAGGACGTGGAGCTCGCGGTCGATGCGCTCACGGCGGCGCTGGAGCGGCTGGTCCGGGCTGTGGACGAGTAGCCACCATCCCGGCGCACGCGCGTCACAGACACGTGGGCCTTTCCGTGGGTACGCTCAGCCGCGGGTGGCGGGTGGAACCTCTCACCCCACCCCAAGGGTGGGGTAGTGGGTTAAGTCTCTTCGAAGCGGATCGGCTGGGCGCTCCTCCCAGAGCGCCTTGCGGCCGAGCTCTGGGAGTTGCTCCACGCCTTCGACGACGGTCGCGAAGTGGTTGCCGGCCAGCGCGCCCGCCTTGCTCGCGAACGACGTCGAGCCGTAAGGGAACAGGATCTCCGTCTCGCTGACTCCGCCCGGATAGAACAGGATCTGACCCGGCGCCGGATAGCAGGTCGCGTTCTCCGGCCCGAGCCCCACGTCGAGCTCGCCGAACGGAATCCAGCAGGCCTCGCCGCTCCAGCGAGCGTGGATGATCCGACTCTCCAGCGGCAGCAGCGCCCGGAACGCGGACACGGTCTCCGGCGCCGCCGCCTCCTCCAGTTGTGCCGCGAATCGGTACTCGCCGACGGTGATCTCGAGCACCGCCGGAACCTACTTGATCTTCGCGCCCTGGCGGATCCAGGCGCCCAGCTCGTCCCGCTCCGCCTGGGTCATCCCGGTCGCGTTGCCGAGCGGCATCGTCTTCGAGCTCACGGCCACCTGCTCGATCAGGGACGCCTGCGCGTGCATCTGCTCCGGCGTGTCGAACACGATCCCGAGGGGGGCCGAGTCCATCCTCGTGGGATGGGCAGAGTGGCACGGCACGCAGCGCGCCTGCACGATCGCGCGCGCCCGCGCAATCGAGACCGCCGTCGCCTCGGTACCGCTCGAGCTCGGACCTGTCGTCCGGTCGGATCGCGACGGCGACCACTGCGATGCCGAGCGCCGCAGTGACCGGGATCCACCACGCCGTCCGCCCGGCGTGGCGCAGGTTGAAGAAATGCCGGATCCAGGCGCCGATGCGTCATCAGCGCGATCAGGATCAGCCACGACCAGCTGTGCCCGTATGTCGAACGGGAAGTGGTTGCTCAGCATCGCGAAGACCACCGGCAGCGTCAGGTAGTTGTTGTGCACCGAGCGCTGCTTGCGCGCGCAGCGCTGGGCGCCGGATCGGGCTCGCGCCCGTCCTGCTTCGCCCGGACCAGCTCCCAGTGCGCCGGGATGATCACGAAGAAGACGTTGGCGGCCATGATCGTCCCGAGCATGGCGCCGATCTGTACGTACTCGGCCCGGCCGCTGAAGAGCTCGCTCGCCCCCACGCCGCGAGCGTCGTCAGCGCCAGGATCAGGGCCGCGAGCACGAGCTCGCTCCGCACGACCCGGCAGAGCCCGTCGTAGACCACCCAGGCGAGCACGAGGCCGCCGATGCTGATCGCGATCGCCGCAGCCGTGCTGAGATCCGCCACGCTGGGGTCGATCAGGTAGGTGTCCGCGTTGAAGTAGTAGAGGAAGACCATCAACGCGAACCCCGAGAGCCAGGTCGTGTAGGCCTCCCACTTGAACCAGTAGAGCGGCTGCGGAATGGTCGGCGGCGTGAGGCGGTACTTCAGCACCTGGTAGAAGCCACCGCCGTGGATCTCCCAGGCTTCGCCGCCGACGCCTCGCTCGGCGTCGCTCGCGGTCGGCCGGGGGCCGAAGGTGGTTGTCGAGCGCGATGAAGTAGAAGGAGGCACCGATCCACGCGATCCCGGCGACCACGTGCAGCCAGCGCGCGAGGAAGTCCAGCCATTCGTTCGCGTATGGGTCCATCAGCCGCGGCTCCAGCGGTCACGTGCGATCGCGACCAGCTCCGTGAGCGCCGTCTCGAGCTCCTCCTCGCGTGTCCGCTCCAGCCGCCGGCGTAGCACCTCGAGGATCTCGTCCTTCGGCCGACGATTGACGAAGACGACGAAGCGGAAGCCGAACTTCTCCTCGTAGACCTGGTTGAGGTAGACGAGCTCGGTCTGCACGACCGGGTCGGCGGCGGGGCCTTGCCCTCGGCCGAGCGCTGCGAGAGGTCGCGCGACCCGATCGCCGGAGTGCGCGTTCAGAGCCTCAAGCTTCTCGGCCTCGCTCAGCTCGCCGATCACCTCCGGCGCGGCCTCGAGTGGGTCCTCGTACCGGGCCAGGAGCTCGACGAAGCGGGTCCTCCCTCGAAGAGCTCCGCGAGCTCCTCGACGCTCAGCTGCCGCGGTAGGTCGTGCACGAGTAGGAGGAGACGAGCAGGGGGACGTGATGGTGACCGTCGCCGAGCTCGAGCTCGAGCTCCACCCGGCGGAAATACGGCGAAGCGGGGTGGAAGACGAGCCGGTACGAGCCGGGCTCGAGCCCATCGGCGAGCGCTGCGATTCGACCGTCGGCGCCGGTCTCGCCGGCAGCGACCTGCTCGTCCGCGCGAAAGAGCTCCACGCGCACGCCGCTACCGGGCCGGCCACGTTCGGTGTCGAGCACGTGCGTGGAGAGCGAGACGCTCATTCCGTGAACTTCTCCGCTTGCCGACGGTGCTCCTGCGAGATCGCCTCCTCGTCGGCTCGCACGAGCCGACCTTCGCGCACGACGTCCTCGCCGGAGACGACGAGCCGGTCGACGCGGTGCGGCCCGCTCAGGATCAGCCCCGCGACCGGATCCTCTGCGCCTCCGAGCTCGAGCCCGTCGGTCCGCCAGACCGCGAGGTCGGCGCTGCGGCCCGGTTCGAGCGAGCCGAGGTCGTCGCGGCCGAGGACGGCAGCGCCGCCGCGGGTTCCGAGCCGGAGCGCGTCGCGGGCGGTCATGCGCCTCGGGGCCGCCTCGGCCGCGCGCCACGAGCAGCGCCTGCTTGACCTCGAGGCAGCAAGGTCGCCGCGCTCGTTCGACGCCGAGCCGTCGACGCCGAGGCCCACGCGCACGCCCGCGTCCAGCATTCCGCGGATCGGCGCCACGCCGGCACCGAGGCGCAGGTTCGAGGTCGGGCAGTGCGCGACGCCCGTGCCGGTCTCCGCGAAGCGCGCGATGTCGCCGTCGTCGAGGTGCACGCAGTGCGCGCACCAGACGTCGCCGTCGAGCCAGCCGAGCTGCTCGAGGTACTCGACCGGCCGGCAGCCGATACGAGCTCGCGGCAGTACGCCTCCTCCTCGACCGTCTCGGCGAGGTGCGTGTGCAGCTGCAGGCCGAGCCGGCGGCGCAGCTCCGCCGACTCCTCGCATCAGCCGGCCCGTGACCGAGAACGGCGAGCAGGGCGCGACCACGAGCTGCGCGGCATCAGGGCGGGCCGCGCAGCCCGCTCGGTCTCGGCGAGCGACCGCGTCCGGGTCCTCGACGAGGTCGTCGGGCGGAAGCCCGCCGTCCGACTCGCCGAGGTCCATCGAGCCGCGCGAGGGCGACGAGCCGACACGCCGAGCTCGCCGCGCCGCGTGCCATCTCGGCCTCGATCGAGGCCGCCGCGCCCGCGCGGGGAAGACGTAGTGGTGGTCGAACACGGTCGTGCAGCCCGAGAGCGCGAGCTCGGCCAGCCCGTGCCGCGCGGCCGCATGCTCGGCCTCGGCGTCGATCCGCGCCCAGACCGGGGTAGAGCGTCCGCAGCCAGGTGAAGAGGTCGGCCTCCTGCGCCCTGGCGCGCGTAAGGGTCTGGTACAGGTGGTGGTGGGTGTTGACGAGCCCCGGCGTGACGACGGCGCCGCCGCAGGTCGATCCGCGGCTCGGCCTCCGGCTCGGGCCCGCCGCCGACGGCCGCGACGACGCCGTCCTCGACCAGCACCCAGCCGACTCGTGCTCGGTGCCCGGCGTCGTCCATGACGACGACGTAGGCGTTGGCAAACAGACGCGCTCACGCCTGGAGCGGACACCAGCTCGAAGCGGTCGACGTCGACGAGCCCCTGGTCGGTGAGCTTCAGGCTCGGGATCACCGAGAGCGCCAGGAACGCCATCGTCTGGAACGGCGAGGCGAGCGTGCAGCCGAGCTTGGCCGCCGCGTCGATGCAGCCACGGCTGGCCTCGACGACCTCCGCCAGCGGCGCGTCGGAGATGATTCCCGCGATCGGCAGCGGCAGCTCGGCGCGCACGCCGCGGTCCTCGACCACGACCACGCCGCCGCCGATCTCCGACAGCCGCGGCGATCGCCCGCGCCATGTCCTGGTCGTCCACGCCGACGACGACGATGTTGTGCGCGTCGTGCGAGAACGTCGAGGCGAGCGCGCCGGAGCGAAGGCCGAAGCCGCGCACGAACCCGAGCCCGATCCGGCCCGTGCCGCAGGTGGCGCTCGATCACCGCGATCTTGGCCAGGTCGCGCTCCGGGTCGGCCACGGCGTGCCGTCCTCGACCGTCGGCTCCTCGACGAGCGACTCGGTCACGATCTGGTCGGGGATCACGCCGATCACCCGCGCCTGCCCACCCTCCCACGGAATCGCGAAGTCGCCGGCGGCGACGTGCCGCATGCGCACGGTGTGCTTCACCCACTCCGGGCACCTCCGGCCGCGGGATCTCGCCAACGGGGCGGCCGCGCTTGAGCATCGACCTCCGGCACGAAGCTCTCCAGGTCGGGCAGCAGGAGCAGGTCGGCCTGGTAGCCGGGCGCGATCGCGCCCAGGTGTGCCGAGGCCGTGCCAGGTCGCGGGGTTGAGCGTCGCCATCACGAGCGCGTCCTCGGCGGGATCCCGGCGGCGACGGCGTCGCGCACCATCGCGTTGATGTGGCCGTCGTCGGCGATGTGCTCCGGCTCGCGGTCGTCGGTGCAGAACGCGATCCGGCTCGGCCCGTACTCGAGCAGCGAGCGGAATCAGCGTCGTGCAGGTTCCGCGCGCGCGGATGCCTCGCGGATCAGCAGCCACATGCCCGCCCGCAGCCGCTCGCGGCCCTCCTCGATCGTGAACGCCTCGTGGTCGGAGCGGATCCCGGCCGCCGCGTAGGCGTTCAGGGCCTTGCCGATCACGCCGGGCGCGTGCCCGTCGACGTGCTCGGCGCCCGGAAGCGCGAGCTTCGCCAGCTCGCTGCGGGTCGCCGGAGACGACGCCGGGGAAGTTCATCATCTCGGCGAGGCCGATCACGCGTCGCCGGCGCAGCAGGCCCTCGAGGTCGCCGGGCGAGCGCGTCGGCGCGGCGACTCGAAGCTCGACGCGGGCACGCGACGACGAGGCCATGAAGTAGACGTCGAGCGGCAGCTCGCCGCAGACGTCGAGCAGCCAGTGCACGCCGTCGGTGCCGAGCACGTTCGCGATCTCGTGCGGATCGACGACGACGGTGGTCGTGCCGAGCGGGAGCACGAGCCGCGCGAACTCGTCCGACGAGCAGCTTCGACGACTCGAGGTGCATGTGCGCGTCGACGAAGCCCGGGCACGACGTAGCGGCCCGGAGGCGTCGAGCGTCTCGGCGCCCTCGTAGTCGCCAAGGCCGGCGACGTACGCCGTCGACGACCGCGATGTCGCCCTCGAGCCACTCGCGCGTGAACACGCGAGAAGACGCGCCCGCCGCGCACGACGAGGTCGGCCGGCTCGTCTCCGCCGCGCCACTGCCAGCCGTCGGGCAAGGTCGGGCATGAGGCCGACCCGATCCAGCCGCATAGGCTTCGAGCGTGGAAGTCCTGACCCCCCGGTCTCTCGACGAGGCGCTGCGCGCTGCAAGGCGGAGCACCCGGACGCGGTGCCGATTCAGGGCGGCACCGACGTAATGGTCGAGCTCAACTTCGACCGCGTCGGCCCTCCGCGCTGCTGAACCTCAACGAGGTCCGCGGAGCTGCGCGGCTGGTCGCGCGAGAACGGGACGCTGCCGGCTCGGCTCGGGCCTTACCTACACCGAGGCGATGGAAGTGCCACTCGCGCGAGGCTGCGCCGGCGCTCGCGGAGGCCTCGCGCACGGTTGGCGGCGCCGCAGATCCGCAACCGCGGCACGATCGGCGGCAACCTCGGCACAGCCTCGCCGGCCGGGGACGCGCTGCCGCCGCTGCTCGTGTACGGCGCGGTCGTCGAGGTCGTCGAGTGCACAGGGCCGACGAGCATCGTGCCGCTCTGAGCGAGTTCCTCGCTCGGCCCGAAGCGCAACGCGCTCGAGCCCGACGGAGCTGATCCTCGTCCGTGCACGTGTCGGCCGACCGGACCGCGGCAGACGTTCATGAAGGTCGGCCCGCGCAACGCGATGGTGATCGCGGTCGTCTCCGCTCGCCATCGCGGTCGACGAGGAGCGCGGCGAGGTGCGGGTCGTCGTTCGGCTCCGCGCGGCCCGCCGTGCCGGGCTCGTCGACGGCTCCGCTCGACGAGCCGACGAGCTGCCCCGAGCAGCGTCGCCGAGGCGGCGAGCCCGATCGACGACGTTCGCGGAACCGCCGCGTACCGGCGCCACGCGCTCCGCGTCCTCGACCGACCGCGCGCTCGAGAGCGTGCCTCGCATGAGGATCAGCCTGACGGTCAACGGCGAGCAGCAGCGAGGCCGAGGTCTGGGAGGGCGAGAGCCTGCTCTTCGTCGCTGCGCGAGCGGCTCGGCCTGCCCGGCTCGAAGAACGCGTGCGAGCAGGGCGAGTGCGGCTCGTGCTCGGTGCTGCTCGACGGCGACGCTCGTCTGCGCGTGTCTCGTCCTCGCCGCGCAGGCCGACGGCCACCACGTCGTCACCGTCGAGGGGCTGGCGGAGCGACGGGCAGCTGCACCGCGTGCAGGAGGCGTTCGCCGAGACCGGCGCCGTCGCAGTGCGGCTTCTGCACGCCCGGCCTGATCGTCGCGACCGCCGACCTGCTCGCAGCGCACGCCCGAGCCCGAGCGAGGACGAGATCCGCGAGGCGCTCTCCGGCAACCTCTGCCGCTGCACCGGCTACGCGAAGATCTTCGACGCCGTCCGGCTCGCGGCGGGCCGGTGAGCGACTGACCCGCGCCAGCCGAGCTCGAGCTCGGCCGGATCGGCGAGAGCCGTCAAGCGCAGTCGACGCGATCGCCGAAGGTGACCGGCGAGTTCGCCTACGCGAGCGACCTCGATCGCGGCCGGGATGCTCTGGGGCCACACCGTGCGCAGCCCGCACGCGCACGCCCGGATCGTCGAGATCGACATCTCGCAGGCGCTGGCGATGGCCGGCGTCCACGCCGTGCTCACGCACGCCGACGTTCCCGGGCGCGAAGACCGTACGGGCTCGAGTTCGCCGACCAGCCGGTGCTCGCGATCGACCGCGTCCGCTACTTCGGCGAGCCGGTCGCGCGTCGTCGCCGCCGAGCACCCCGAGCAGGCGCGCGCGCGCCGCCGAGCAGATCGTGGTCGAGTACGAGCCGCTCGAGCCGGTCGTCGACCCCGAGCGCGCGACCGAGCAGGCCGCCGATCCACGACGGAACCCGACCGCCGGCCACGGCTACCGCGAGGACCCGCGGCCGAACGTCGTGCGCTCGATCGTGATCCGGCACGGCGACCCCGACGCGCAGGGCGACGTCTCGGTCGAGCGGCGTCTACGAGCTCGGGCATCCAGGACTCAGGCGTTCCTCGGGCCCGAGTCGGGCTCGCCGGTGCCCGACGGCGAAGGCGGCGTCGACGTCTACGTCGCGACGCAGTGGCTGCACGTCGACCGCGACCAGGTCGCGCCGTGCCTCGGGCTCGAGAAGGAGCAGGTGCGGATCCACCTCGCCGGGCGTCGGCGGCGCGTTCGGCGGGCGCGAGGACTCTCGTCGATGCAGATCCACGGCGCGATGCTCGCGCTCCACACCGACCGGCCGGTGAAGATGGTCTACAGCCGCGAGGAGTCGTTCGTCGGCCACGTCCACCGGCACCCGGCGAAGATCTGGATGGAGCACCGCGCGACCCGCGACGGGCAAGCTCGTGCTGCGTCCGCGCGCGGATCCTGCTCGACGGCGGCGCGTACGCCTCCAGCTCCGCGGCCGTCACCTCGAACGCGGCCTCCGTTCGCCTGCGGCCCGTACAAGGTCGACGAACGCGCTGATCGAGTCGCACCTGCGTCTACTCGAACAACCCGCCCTGCGGCGCGATGCGCGGCTTCGGCGCCGTGCAGAGCTGCTTCGCTGCACGAGGCGCAGATGGACAAGCTCGCCGCCGCGCTCGACATCGACCCCGATCGAGCTGCGGCTGCTGAACGCGCTCGGCCCGGGCGACACGATGCCCACGGGCCAGGTCGTGACCGGCTCGCTGCCGGTCGCCGAGGTGATCCGGCGCGCCGCGGCGCTGCCGGTGCCCGAGCCGGAGGAGCTGCCGCGCGACCCGATCCGCCTGCCCGGGCGGCGCCGGGCAACACGACGCGCGGCCAGGGCGTGAAGCGCGGCGTCGGCTTCGCCGTCGGCTTCAAGAACGTCTGCTACTCGGAGGGCTTCGACGACTGCGTGCTCGGCGCGCGTGCGCCTCTGGACCGGCTCGGACGAGGAGCTCGCCGCCGAGGTGCACTGCGCCGCGGCCGAGGTCGGGCCAGGGGCGTGACGGACGTGATCCTCCAGGTCGCGCGCACCGAGCTCGGCACCGAGAACGTCGCGCTCGCTCCCGGCTCGACCGACGGCGTCGACTCCGCCGGGTCGGCCTCGGCCTCGCGTCTCACCTGGATGGCGGCCGGGCGCGGTGCGGCTCGCCTGCCAGGACGGCGCTGGAGGAGTTCCGGCGCACCGGGCGGCGAGGTCGACCTCGAGCGCACCTACCGCCACTCGCGCACGTTCCCGCTCGATCCGGAGACCGGCCAGGTCACCGGCGACCGCGTGCATGTCGCCTACATCTGCGCGCGCGATGCGCGTCGTCGCCGAGGTCGACGTCGAGCTCGGCCTGACGCGCGTCGTCTGGATCGGCGCCGCCCAGGACGTCGGCAAGGCGCTCAACCCGCAGGCCGTCCACGGGCCAGATCGAGGGCGGCACCGCGCAGGGCCTCGGGCTCGCGCTGATGGAGGAGATCCAGACCCGCGACGGGCTGATCACGAACGCGAGCTTCACCGACTACCTGATCCCGACGACGCTCGACATGCCGCCGGTCGAGTCGGAGCTGATCGAGGATGCCGGAGCCGGACGCGCCCTACGGCGCGAAAGGGCGTCGGCGAGCCGCCGACGGTGGTCTCGACCGCAGCCGTCGTCTCGGCGCTACGAGCGGCGAGCGGGCGCGAGCTCAGCGCGCGTCCCGGTCAGGCCGGACGACCTCGCCGGGCTCTAGGGCGCGAGCGGCGGTCGCCTCCCGGCGCAGGACGATCGCGACCGAGATCGAGGATCAGCAGCGCGCCGAGCGACGATGCGCAGACGGTCACGCGACTCGTCGAGGACGATCACGCCGAGGGCGATCGCGACGACCGGGTTGACGTAGGCGTAGGTCGACACCTTGCTCGATCGGTGCATTCGCGAGCAGCCACGCGTACGCGCTGTAGCCGAGCAGCGAGCCGAAGACGATCAGGTAGACGAGCCCGAAGACCGAGCGCCCCGACCAGCTGCTCGGATCGAGCTCGCTCGGGCTGTACGCGATCGAGCCGATCACCGTGAGCGCCAGCCCTCCGACGAGCATCTCGTAGCCGGTGGCGACGAGCGCGTCCCGCGGCACCCGCATCCGCGGCGAGAGGAACGAGCCGAGCGCCCGCATGAACGCGGCGAGAACGGTCAGCAGGAGGTAGCCCAGCGGTCCGGTGTCGCTGCCGGGGTGGACCGAGCAGGACGATCCCGACGAAGCCCACCACGCAACCCGATCGTCGAGACGAGCGTCCGGCTTCTCTCTCGACGGCCAGTTGGAGCAGCAGCACCCAGAGCGGGATCGAGGCGATGATCAGCGAGGTCAGCCCGATCGGCACTTTCTGCTCGGTGATGAAGAGGACCGAGTTCGCGCCCGGGAGCAGCAGTCCGACAACGCGCGGCCGACGCCAGCTCGGCCCTTCCGCACCCTCAGCCGCTCGGGAGCCCGTGTCGCCAGGCGACGAACCCGAGCATCGAGCAGCCCGACGGTCGTGAAGCGCACCCCGGCCGCGAAGACGCCGGGCATCGTCTCCCCGGCGAGCTCGATCCCGAGGTAGGTCGAGCCCCAGACGATGTAGACCACCCAGAGCGCGATCCAGATCTTGGCGCCGGTGCTCACCCCCGTCACAACGACGGAAGCCCCGCTTCTCGTTCGGGTTACTTCTTCAGGGTCAGACCCGCGCCGATGCCGAGCAGGACGATCCCGAACACCCGCAGCCACCCCACGCTGACGCGTTCGGCGCCGAGGAGGCCGTAGCGGTCGATCACGGCCCCCGCCGCGAACTGGCCTGCGAGCAGGATCGAGATGGTGGCGATCACGCCGATCCGCGAGCCCGCGACGGTGATCGCGAGCACGATGATGATGCTCATCAGCGCGCCGCTCCAGAGCCAGACCGGCTGGCGCGCTGCGGCGGCGAACTCGCCGAAGCTCTGACGCGCGACGAGCATCAGCGCGACCGCGAGGGCGGCGCGAGCGTCGTCGCCCACGCGAGCGCGCCGAAGACGCCGACGCGGTCGCCCAGCTTCGCCATCACCGCGACCTGCACAGAGCCGGCGACGCCCGCCAGGATCGCGAACAGGACGACGAGGACGTTCACGGCCGGGCGAGCATCGCAGGGCCTCCGGATACGAAGAGGGCCGGCTGGGCCGGCCCTCTTCCAATCGGTGCTGGATTGGACCTATCCGGTTTCCACGGTGGCGGTCTGACGAGAACACTTGCACCTCGGCGACGTGCACCTCGTTCGCCCGGATGCTGGCGTTGCAGTCCGCATTGTTGTTCGGGTCGTTGTCCTGGTCGCCGTGGTACGAGGCCTGGCCGGTGCACTGGTTGCTCGTCACCACGAACTTGACGTGCGTGGCCACCTCGTTCGACGAGGTGTCGAACGACCGCAGCGTCAGGTCTGGTGCGGCAGGCCGGGGTTGACCGACGGGAACGCATCGGACGCCGACGAGACGATCTTCGTCCAGCCCGCGTCGATGGAGCCGTCGCAGGTCGGGTTCGCCGCGTTCTTCCCGGCACGGCACGCGTAGCGCGTCGAACGAGCGCAGCGCCGTGAACCGGTTGTTGGCCGGTTGCCCCCGGTAGCCGGGATGAGCTGCGCCGAGACGCCGAGCCGCTTGACGTTCGCGCCGTTCGGACCGACGTCGCCGAGCGCGATCACGAACCAGCGGCCGGCGACCGGCGCGCCGCGTCTGGCCGTCGTTCGTGGCCTCGGTCGTCGTCGAGCACGTTCGCGAGGTTCGTGTTCGTCCCGAGTGCGTCGCCGGTGACCGTCGCGCCTTGCGACGACGAGGCGAAGTTCGGAGCGAAGTGGATCGTGATGTTGCGGACCTCGCCGGGCTTGCAGGCTCCGCACGCTGAACCGCACCGCACCCGAAGCCGGGCGCCACCGCGATGAAGTTGTACGCAGCTCCAGCCGCGGGATTGGCTGCGTGTTCGGCACGAACTGCGCCGTGTTGTCGAGGTTGTTCGTCCCCGGCGTCGCGCTCGGGTTCGTGGACGGGTTGGTGTCCGCGATCTGCGTCGACACGCGCCTGGTAGTCGCCGACGTAGATCTTCGCGTTGACCGGGACGAGCGTGCTTCCCTTGCTGTGTCGGCGAAGAAGTTCAGCGTCGCGTTGTTGGCCGAGCGGCGACGAGAAGTCGGGCGCCGGGTCCGTGTCCTGCGTGCTCCGTCGTGTTCTGGAACTGGCCGAAGCCGCGCAACGCGAAGCCCTGCCAGAGCAGGTCCTGGTTCGCGCCGCCGAAGCGGGCCGAGGTCGGCGGCGAGCATCGCGTCGCGCGCCTGGACCATCGTCGGGTTCCGCGGCATGATCACCATCGCGTCGTAGTAGTCCTGGATCCAGCGCCGGTCGCCCGGGCACGTCGATGCCGGGAATCTGGCCGCGGGCGCAGGCGATGTCCTGCGCTGGCCCGCTGCGACGGGTACCGGGCGAGGAAGAGGTCGCGGAGGTCCATCTGCGACGGCGATCCAGATCTCGCCGTCGGCGTGCACCTCCGGGGCCGACGATGTCGAAGCCGAAGTCGCCGTAGTTCAGCGGGTCGGTGTCGCGGGTTCTGCCCGGGCTGCGGGAACTGCGCCGCCCATCGGCCGGCCCGCGAGGAAGTCGCGGATCCCGTTGTACGGGTTGCCGGTCACGTACGCGCCCTCGGTGTAGCGGTCGCGCAGCCGGGCACCGGCGCGAGTGCAGCGCGTTCGATGACCTCGAGCGCGTCGAAGTCGCCGAACGCCTCGCCCATCGCGCCGGCGTGCGTTGCCCTGGCGGGCGCCGACGCCCTTGCCGATCATCGCGGTTCTCGATCATGTGGCCGAACTCGTGGCCGAAGACGCTGAAGTCGTAGTCGCCGTCGACGCACGGCGCGTAGAACAGCGCCCGGCGAGCGACTGCCAGAGGAACATGTTCGTCTCGACGCATGGGTGCCGTCGGCACCGGTGCCCATGTTCGCGTTGTCGCGGCTGCCGGTCGCGCGCTCCGGCCTGGGCGTTGCCGATCAGGCCGTCGTTGCGCGAGCGGCTGCAGCGACCGGGCCGCCCGGCGGCGGCGATCGGGTCGACCGTCGTGACGCCGTTGTTGTACTGCTGCGCGTTCCAGTGCCCCTCGTCGAAGCCGAGGTAGTACGAGTAGTCGTGCATGACGTTGTGGCCGACGAACAGGTTGACCGTCGCGGCCTCGATGTCGTTGGCGGCGGGTTGCCGACCGGGTCGTTGACGTGGGCCGGATTGCAGCCCGACGTCGAACCACGCGTCCGTGAACGCCGGCCGGTAGTCGCGCGGTCGCGCTCGTCGGCCGGAAGAGCAGCGGGTTGCCGTAACGCGCCGTGATCGCCGCTCCAGAGCCGGGCGTCGTCGACGTTGTTGCCCGGTCGTCTGCATCGTGCCGAGGTTGTTCCCGGCGACGTCGAGCTGCGCGTCCCACGGGAACTTCGACGCGACCCCGAGCGGGTAGACCGTCGTCGCAGGGTTGTCGGAGACGACGTTCGTGCAGCCGGCGGTCGCCGTCCAGCAGTAGAGCTGCCGCGATGTCCGTGCTCCGGGTAGTTCCACGGGAACGCGTTCATCGGGTTGAACGGCGGCGCGTGCCGTGGAACGCGAGCCAGGTCGGGTTGTCCGCCAGGTTGTCGACGAGGTTCTGCCGGTAGAGCAGCTTGCCGGTCGCCGCGTCGACGATCACGCGGTACGAGCTCTGCGCACCGACGGTCGTCTTCGTCACCGTCGTGTCGTAGGCGCGGATCGCGCCCTTGCGCGGGGTGCCGAACACTGTCGGATGCACCGTCTGCACGGCCGCTGAAGCCTGCGGCGGCGAGTGCCCAGCGACCCGTTGGCAGTCTTGCCGAGCGCAGCCACCTCGCCCACGCGGGCTCCGGCCGCAATGGCTGCGTGCCTCCACGCGGAGACCGGCCTGAGCAGGCGCCTGCCGGTGACGGCGGTGTCGGGCGACAGCGAGGGACGAGGCGTGAACGACCTTCCAGGCGTGCTTGCGCCGGTACGACCGTCACGGTTGCGAAGCCGTCGGCCGGACAGGACGCCGCCGAACGCCTGGCGGAAGGTGACGGCGTGGACGCGGCTGCCTCGCAGCGGAGCCGCGGTGGCGCAGGCGCAGGTGCCAGACCGACCTGAGCCGGAAGAGCTGCTTGTGCGCGGCGAGCCAGCTCCGGGCGGCCGCCGCCGCCGACGGCGCCTTGATCCCCCTGGCCGAGGTAGCCGCCGTAGTGGATGATCGACGCAGGTGCTCCACGCGAGCTCCACGAGACCCGGCCGCGGATGGTTGTCGCGGCCTGCAGCTGCGCCTTCGTCGGCGCGACCTTCCGCGCGCGTCGAAGTCTGCGACAGGGCCCGTCGATTGGCCCTCGATATGGACGACTGCGAGGCCGCCCGAGCGAGCGTCAACGCGAGGACAGACAGACCGGCGAGCAGCAGTAGCTGCATGCTGCGCGCTCGCCCGGGCAGGACGCTGAGGCGTCTCAATACTCCCCTTGTAGGTTGCTTGCCTGTTCGCAGCCACACGCCGCCGCATGGGTCGAGCGGCTGCGGGCTGCGTTGTACCAAAGGTCGTCGCGCTCCTGCGCCGGTCAATGGGAGCTAGGCTCCGCTCCGTCCGACGAAGGGAGTGCTGCATGGTCAGGGCCTTCGTGCTCTACGAGAGCGAGCCGGATCCGGGCGGTACGAGCGGCACGCCGAGCTCTGCAGGAAGGTGCCCGGCGCGACCTTCCGGCACGGCAAGGTCTTCGGCGCGCCGATGGGCGAGCCGCCGTACGCCTACTACGCCGAGTGGGAGTTCCCCGACCGCGACGCCTTCAAGGAGGCCGCGCGCAGCGAGGAGTTCATGGCGACCGGCAAGGACGCCGATGGAGATGGGCGGCCGCTTCCACGTCCTCTTCGCGGACGTCTCGTGAGCTGAGCGCCAGCCCGAGGCTCCGCGGCCGCTTGCGCCGGACGAGCTCGGGCTTCGAGCGGATCGTCTACGAGAAGGCGCCGCCGCGGGCGACGATCACGCTCAACCGGCCCGAGGTCCTGAACGCGTTCGACTTCCAGATGCTGCGCGAGATCGCGCGCGCCTGCGAGGACGCGTCCTGGGACGACGAGATCCGCGTCGTCGTCGCTCACGGGCGCGGGGCGCGCCGTTCTGCGTCGGCGCCGACCTGCAGGTCGTGGGCCGACGACTACCTCGGCAAGCCGACCGAGTACTGGAAGTGGTTCGGCGCGTTCAAGGACGCGCACGACCGGCTGCGGGAGATCGGCAAGCCGACGCTCGCGCGCATCAACGGGATCGCGGTCGGCGGCGGCAACGAGCTCCAGATGGCGTGCGACCTCGCCGTGATGGTCGACGACGCGTTCATCCGGCACGTCGGGCCCGAGCACGGCTCGGTTCCCGCCGGCGGCGCGACGCAGTGGCTGACGATCATGGTCGGCGACCGGCGGGCCCGCGAGATCGTGCTGATGTGCGAGGAGCTGCCCGGCGCGCAAGGCCGAGGTGGGGGCTCGTCAACTGGGCCGTGCCCGCTGCCGAGCTCGACGCGAAGGTCGACGCAGTCGTCGAGAACCTCGCGCGCGAAGCTGCCGCAGACGACGCGCTACGCGAAGCAGCACCTGAACTTCTGGCGCGACCTCGCGTGGCACGAGACGATCAACCACGCGCGCGACTGGCTCGCGCTCTCGATGGCGACCGAGGAGCCGCGGAAGGCGCGATCGAGCGCTTCCTCGGAGCGCAGAGTGAGCGCTCGTCGAGTCGAGCGCGACGGCGCGATCGCCGTCGTCGCTGCTCAACCGGCCCGAAGCGCTGAACGCGCTCTCGGACGAGCTGATGGACGAGCTCGTGTCGAGTCGCTGCAGGAGCTCGACCGGCGACGAGGCGGTCCGCGCGATCGTGCTCGGCGGCTCCGAGCGCGCCTTCGCCGCCGGGGCCGACATCGGCGAGCTCGCGGCAGGTCCTCCGCGATCGAGCTCTACTACCAGCGCCGGATCGAGCGCTGGGACGCGATCCGCGGGCTCTGGACGCCGCTCGTCGCGGCCGTCTCCGGCTACTGCCTCGGCGGCGGCTGCGAGCTGGCGATGGCGTGCGACCTGATCGTCGCCTCCGAGACGGCGCGAGTTCGGCCAGCCGGAGACCGGTCTCGGGATCATTCCCGGCGCCGGCGGCACGCAGCGGCTGACGCCGCGCGGTCGGGAAGGCGCTGGCGATGGACGTGATCCTCGAGCGGCCGGCGGCTCTCGGCGCGCGAGGCGCTAGCCGCCGGCCTCGTCGCGCGCGTCGTCGCCAAGGAGGCCTGGCTCGACGAGGCGAAGCGCGTCGCGCGCGAGATCGCCGAGAAGGGCCCGGTCGCCACGCGCCTGGCCAAGGAGTCGGTCGACCGCGCCTTCGAGTCGACGCTCGCCACCGGCCTCGAGGCCGAGCGGCGGGCGCTCTATCTCGCCTTCGCCAGCGAGGACGCGAAGGAGGGCTGACGGCGTTCACCGCGGAGAAGCGGAAGCCGGAGTTCAAGGGACGCTGCAAGGCCGAGACAGCGCGCACTCGCTCGAGCTCGTCTCAGCGCTCCTCGAGGGGCTCGCGCTCGGCACTGAGCTCGAAGCTCGAGCTCCCGGCCCTCGCGGAGGACACGCACCGGCACCTTTGCGCCGATCCGCTCCACGACCATCAGGCGCTGGATGTCGTCGACGCCGGAGACGGGGGCGCCGTCGAGCTCGACGATCAGGTCCTCCGGTCGCAAGCCCGGCCGCTGCGGCGGGCGTGCCCTCGACCACCTGGACGACCTCGACGCCGGCCTCGCGTTCGAGCTGCCTGCCAGCGCGCGGCGGCAGCGGCCGGCGCGCCGCCGGCGATCCCGAGGTAGGCGCGGCGGAACCGGCCCTCGCGTCATCAGCGCGCCGACGATCTGGCGCGTGCGCCGCGTTGACCGGAACCGCGAGGCCCGAGGCCGACGCCCGGCGACCGCGGTGTTCACGCCGACGACGTGCCCGCGCGCCGTCCGCGAGCGCGCCGCCGGAGTTCCCGGGTTGAGCGCGGCGTCGGTCTGGATGACGTTGTCGACCAGCGCCGTCCGCTCTGCGTCGGCAGCGACCGGCCGAGTGCCGAGACGACGCCCGCGGTGACCGATCCGGCGAAGCCGTTCGGGTTGCCGATCGCGACGACGAGCTGACCGACACGGAGGCGCTCGGCGTCGCCGAGCTGCGCCGGCTACGAGGTCGTCGGCGTCGGCACGGAGCACGGCGAGATCCGAGTGGACGTCGGAGCCGACGACCTCGAACCGGAGCTCGCGGCCGTCGACGAAGCGACGCCCGGCCCGTGCCGCGGCTGCCCGCGACCACGTGCGCCGAGGTGAGCATGAATCCGTCGGGCGTGATCACGACCGCGCTCCCGCCGCCGTTCAGCGTGCGGCCTCCGCGCCGCGGTGCGACACGCGCAGGTTCGCGACCGAAGGCGCGAGGCGCTCCGCCACGGAGATCACCGCGCGCGAGTAGGCGTCGAGCGCTTCGGCTCGCTCGGCGGATCGAGATGAACGTCAGCTCCAGCCACGCCTCGAAGCTAGCAACCCGGCTTATAGGCTGCGCGGATGGCCGAGGTCGAGACGAGCAGAGACGGCGCGGTGCTGACGATCACGCTCAACCGGCCGGACGTGCTCAACGCCTTCAACGCCGACGATGCACCGCGCGCTGGCCGCCGCGCTGAAGGAGGCGCGAACCGACGAGGTGCGGGCCGTCGTCGATCACCGGAGCGGGGCGCGGGTTCTGCGTCGGGCAGGACCTGACCGAGTTCCGCGAGGCGCCAGGAGACATCGGCGACCGCCTGCGGCGCGACTACCACCCGAACATCCGTGCGCTGCGTGCGCTCGAGAAGCCGGTGCTCGCGGCGGTGAACGGCCCGGCCGCCGGGCGCCGGGCTCTCGCTTGCCTGCGCCTGCGACCTGCGCATCGCGGGCGCGAGCGCCACGTTCGTCCCCGCGTTCATCAACATCGGGCTCGTACCCGACTCCGGCAGCACCTACTTCGTACGGCGGCTGCTCGGTACGGCGCAGGGCCTTCGAGTGGATGACCTCCGGGCGGCGCCTCGGCGCGGCCGAGGCGCTCGAATGGGGCCTTGTCTCCAGGTGGTGCCGACGAGCGCCTACCCGGCGCGCGGCCGAGCGGGCCGCCGAGCTCGCCGCGATGCCGACCCGCGGGCATAGGGCTGACCAAGCGGCTTCTTCGACCACGCCGAGAACGCAACCCTCGAGGAGCAGCTGGAGCTCGAGGCCCAGCTCCAGTCCGTCGCCACCGGGACCGCCGACTTCCGCGAGGAGTGGCGGCGTTCCTGGAGAAACGGGAACCGCGCTTCGAGGGCCGCTGACGCGCCCGTTACGATCGGACGCACGGAAACCACCGCTTCCACCACGCGGCGCTGCACCCGATTCGCGTGCTGGTGCAACGACGACCTGCAACGGAACCGCCTCGACGGTCTTCTTCCGGCTGATCCTCGCCATCCCCGGCCTGCTCTGGGCCTCGCTCTGCAGGGTGTGATCGCCGTCCCTGCGCTGATCGTGGACTGGTTCGCGACCCTGATCACGGGGCGTTCTCCGGAGGGCCTGCACAACTTCCTCGCGACCTACCCGCGCTTCGTCACGCACCTGCGCGCGTACATCCTGCCTGCGATCGCCGCACCCGTTCCCCGGCTTCACCGGCCGCCAGGAACGTACCCGATCGACCCTCGAAGTCGACCCGCCTGAGCCGCAGAGCCGGCTGACGGTCCTCTTCCGGATCATCCTCGCGCTCCCGGCCCTGTTCGTCGCGAACATCCTCCTCGAACCTGTCCCAACTGCTGCGCCATCTTCAGCTGGTTCGTCGCCTCGGTGATGGGGCGCGTGCCCGAGGGATTGCGGAACTTCGCCGCGCTCGCGCTTCGGATCGAGACGCAGACCTACGCCTACGTGCTCCTCCTGACCCAGCGCTACCCGAGCTTCAACGTCGGCATCGAGTCGTAGTCGCGACTAGCCGGACGACCCGGAGGCGCAACCGGTCAGCCCCGAGCTGCTCGCGGGCCAGCCGATCCTGGTCGGCGTCCGTTGCTGCAGCTGCCTGAAGGCCGTTCGCACTCCGGGCTGGCCATTGTCGCGGAGCGCGTCGTTTAGCTTCTTTGCGGCGTCCACCTCGCCGTCGGCGATCTTCGCATCCAGCGGTCGAAACGGCCTCTGAGGTTCTCGGGCGGGCTGAGCGCGCGGAGCTCGTCGTTGCCCTTGCGGATCACCGGCAGCACCCGCTCGATCGCAGTGGCCAGCTGGGCCGAGTCCCCGGCTGGATGCCGCGCATCGCGGCTCGGACGCGCTGCTCGTACTTGGCGCAGATCGCATCGGCGCGAGTGACGAACTCGGACTTCGTCAGGCGGTCGCTCCCGCCTCCGCACCCGGCCGCGACGAACGCGGGGACGGCGACGGCAGTGAGCAGCAGGAGGCGGGAGGGGCATCAGATCGTCTTGAACTGCTCGAACGGCTGGCGGCAGCTCGCGGCAGTAGCGCAGCGAGCGGCACGGCGTCGGGCCGAAGATGTTCTCGAGCGCGCGTGTCCGTGGAGCCGCAGTACGGGCAGCGGAAGCCGTTCGACTCTGAGCTGCACGAGGCGTCGGCGGCGCCGTGGCGCGGCGCGCGCGGCGCGAAGCCGCCGCGCGCAGCTTCTCCGGCCCTCCGGACGTGATCCGGTCGGTCGACCACGAGTCGTCGGTGATGCACGTCGAACCTCGCAGCTCGGCGCCGAGCTCGCGGATGCGCTCGGCCATCGCGTCGCGCATCACCTCGAGCGCCGGGCAGCCGAGGAAGGTCGGCGTGAAGTCGACCCGAACGCGTGCCGTCCTCGACGTGCGACGTCGCGGACGACGCCGAGGTCCACGCAGCGAGATCGCCGGGATCTCCGGAGTCCGGGATCTCGGCGAGCGCGGCCCAGACGCTGCTCGGCGGTCACCACGTCGTTCCGGCCGGCTGCCGAGCGCCGCACCATCGTCATCTCCTCCCAGAGCTCGGCGAACTCCGGCGAGTGCCCGTCCCGCTCGGTCGAGGTCGCGCAGCGGCCGCAGCTCGTCGACGGCTGCGACGAACCGCGGCTCGTCCGGCGAGGCGGTCGAACCACATCTGGGCGTGCAGCCGGTGGTAGACCTCCTCGCGGTCGATCTTCGCGGCAAGGCCCGCGACCTCCGGGTCGTCGGAGGCCATCAGCGCCTTGAGCCGGCACTGCGTCGGCCTCCTCGTAGAGATAGTGGCGCGCGATCGTCTGCGCCCAGTCCGGCACGCCGCAGTCTCGACGAGCGGCGAGCAGCGGTACTCGTCCGGCGCGCGGTCGAAGGCGAGCTCGTCCGCGGTCGTCCCGAGCTCCTCGCGCCGACGAGCTGCGTAGAGCGCCCGCGCGTGCCCGATCTCGTTCTGGGCGATCGACGAGAAGGCGACGTCCTCCTCGAGGAAGGGCGCGATCCCGGTCCACTCCGAGTCGCGCCAGCCGAGGATCAGCTCGTCGTCAGCGATCGGCAGGAGCAGCTGTGCCCGCTCGCTCACGTGCCTCCTTGAGCTTCTCCTTCAGCGGATAGCCGTCCACGCGGTGGTAGTTCCGCGTCCAGCTCGTCGACGAAGTCGTCGATCTCGTGCACGCGCTCGCGCGCGACGACCCAGAGCGCGATCGACTCGCCGCGCCGGCCGAACTGCTCGCGCGCGTACCAGTCTCGGCGAAGCGCTGCGTCCGGGCGCCTCGACCGAGCCGGCGTGCGTGAACGGCTGGCCCTTGCGCTCCTGCCGAAAGACCTCGTAGATCACCAGGCCGCTTCAGGCGGCATCCGACGCGACGCACCCACTCTGAGTCTCGTCGCGCGTCGCGCCTCAGGTCGAGCCGCTCCTGCGGTCTTCGGCCCGTGGCCGGTGACGACGTGCTTGAGCTCGTCCCAGTCGGGCTCGGTGTACTCCCAGACGCCCGTCGTCCCGTCCTTGCGCAGCTTCGGGTCGGGCACCGTCAGGCCGAGCTCCCAGATCTGCGGCACGTAGCCGTCGAGGAACTGCTGGCGCGCCTCCTCGTTGCCCTGGCTCTTGATCCGCCAGACGTACATCGGGTCCTCGTCGGCCGGGATCGGGTTGCCGTGGAACTGCATCAGCGGGCCCCACCAGCGGTCGACGCGCCTCCTGCACGAGCTCGCGCTGCTCGTCGGTGCCGTTCATCAGCGTCAGGATCACGTCGCGGCCGTGGAGGATGTGGAACGACTCCTCCCAGCAGATCTTCTTCATGATCCGCGCGTACGGCGCGTACGAGCACTTGAGGAGCGCCTTCTGGCTGATGATCGCCGCCGCGTCGACGAGCCAGGCGATCACGCCGACGTCGCCCCAGGTCTTCGTCGGGTAGTGGAAGACGTTGTGGAACTTCGCCTTGCCCGAGATCAGGTCGTCGAGGCACTGCTCGCGCGGCTTGCCGAGGTCCTCGACGACGCGGTAGATCAGCTGCGCGTGGCCGACCTCGTCCTGCACCTTCGCCGTCAGCGCGAGCTTGCGCTGCAGCGTCGGCGCGCGCAGGATCCACTCGCGCTCGGGCAGCACGCCCATCAGCTCCGAGTTGCCGTGCATCTCGATGAACTTGATGCAGCTTCGCGCCGGTAGTCGTCGGGCATCCAGTCGTCGGTCTCGACCTGGCCGCCGGACTGCACGTACTCGAGGAATTCCTGCTCCGGTCTGTCATCCGGACGCCTCCCAACCGAACGATCGTTAGGGTGGAAGTGTAGTGGCTGCGAGGACGGTCGGCGCTGCTTCATCCCGGCGAGATGGGGGCCGCGGTCGGCGCGGTCACTGCGCAGCGAGGCCTGCGAGTCCTCTGGGCCTCGGAGGGCGAAGCCCGGAGACGCGAGAGCGCGCCCAGGCCGCCGGGCTCGAGGACGCCGGCTCCGCGAAGGAGCTGGCGGGCAGCGACGTATGCTTTTCCGTCTGCCCGCCTCACGCGGCTCTCGACGTCGCGCGTTCGGTCGGGCGGTTCGAGAGGGTCTCTACGTGGACGCGAACGCCGTTGCGCCGGCCACCGCCCACAGGGTCGCGGAGCTCGTCCAGTACCGCCGGCGGCGAGCTCGTCGACGGCGGCATCGTCGGCTCGCCTCCCTCGCGAGGCCGGCACGACGCGGCTGTATCTCTCCGGTGGACAGGCGGGCTCGATACGCGAGCTGTTTGCAGGCTCGGTCGTGGACGCACGCGTGGTCTCGGACGAGGTCGGTGCCGCCTCGGCAGTCAAGATGGCCTACGCAGGCTGGACGAAGGGGACGGCGGCGCTGCTGCTCGCGATCCGGGAGCTCGCCCGCGCCGAGGGAGTCGAGGAGGCGTTGCTCGAGGAGTGGGACCTCGTCGCTGCCGGAGCTGCGCGACCGCTACCGGCGCGCCGCCCGCTCGGCCGACGCGAAGGGCTGGCGCTGGGTCGGGGAGATGGAGGAGATCGCCGCGACCTTCGCGGCCGCGGGTCTTCCGGACGGCTTCCATCGAGCCGCTGCAGAGGTCTACCGCGACCGATGAGCGCCCGCCGAGGAGAGCTGACCCGCCAGGCCGCGCGGCTGTTCGCGCAGAAGGGCTACCACGGCACCTCGATCGGCGAGATCGCCGAGGCGCTCGGCGTGCAGAAAGAGCTCGCTCTACGCCCACATCTCCTCGAAGCAGGACCTGCTCTACGAGACGATGCTCGAGGGGCGCGCGGGCCTTCCACGCCGGCGCTCGACGCGATCGCCGACGAGCTGCGGCCGTCCGAGAAGATCCGGCCTGCGCTGCGCTCGCACCTGCGCGTCGTCGCCGACCAGCTCGACGTCGCGACCGTGTTCGTGCAGGAGTGGCGCTACCTCGAGGGCGCGCGGCGCGACGAGATCATCGGCGAGCGGCGGCGCTACGAGGAGCGCATCCGCGCGCTCTTCCGCGAGGGGCGCGAGCTCGGCGAGCTGCGCAGCGACCTCGACGAAGCGACCGCGGCGCTGCTCGCGCCTCTCGGCGGCGAACTGGGCGTACACCTGGCTGCGGCCGGGCCGCGACACCGACGAGCTCGCCGACCGCTTCTACGCGCTGCTCGTCGACGGGATGCGCGGCTACGCGACTCCGCGCGGCCTGAGTCACGGCCAGCGCCGGGTCGTCCCCGCCCGCGTAGGTGATCGCCTCGAGCGCCTCCCGTCGGGGTCGCGGAAGAAGACGCCCTCGGCGATCCCGTGGTCGACCTCGCGCCACTCTGATGCCGGCCTCGTCGAGCCGCTCCTTGATCCGCTCGCGCTCTTCCTCGCTCACACGCACGCCGACGTGGTCGCCCGGGCCCTCCGGGCCGATGGAAGGCGAAGCCGGCGCTGCCGACGTACGCCATCACCGGGTGGCCCTCCGTCTTCACCACCCGCGCCCCGAAGACGCGCTCGTAGAAGCTCGCCGTTCGATCCGGGTCCGGCGCCTCGAAGGCGGCGTGGTCGAGCCGTGGCATGCTTCGCGGCAGCTTATGGAAGTCGTCCTGATCGTGAACCCGTTCGCAAGCGGGGTCTCGGAGGCGCGCGTCGAGGCGGTCGAGCAAGAGCTGCGACGCGCGCGTCGCCGACGTGCGCAGGCGCGTCACGGAACGGCCGAGCCACGGTGCCGAGCTCGCCGCCGCGGTGCTCCGGGGCAGGCGCTCGTCGTCTTCTCCGGCGACGGCGGGTTCAACGAGGTGCTGAACGGCGTCTCGGACGGCGTCCTCGGTCGGGTTCCTTCCGGGCGGCGGAACGAGCGTGCTCTCGCGGGCGCTCGGGCTCCCCGCGACCCGGTCGCCGCCGCCGGCAGGTCGCCGAGGCACTCGGAGAGCGGCGCGAGCGGCGGATCTCGCTGCGGGCGCGTGAACGGACGCCGCTTCGGCTTCTCCGCGGGAATCGGCCTCGATGCGCGAAGCTCGTCCGCCGCGCGTCGACGCGCTCGGGCGCCGCGACGACGGCAAGCGTCCGGCGGCGCGCCTCGCCTGCTGGCGGCCGCAAGGCTGCGCCAGGAGCCGGCGCGGAAGCTTCGAGCCGGCGCTCGAGGTGCTCGGCCTCGGGCGGGCGGCCTTCGCGCTCGTGGCGAACACCGACCCGCTACACCTACGCAGGCCGTGTGTCCGCTGCCACGTGGCGCCCGAAGGCGCGGTTCGAGCTCGGGCTCGACCTCGTCGCGCCGGAGCGAGCCGGCGCCGACCGACCTCCCTCGACTCCTGGCGCTACGCGCTCCGCCGGCAAGGGGCTAGAGGCGCAGGCGGACGTGTCTCTACGCGCCACGATCTCGACCGGATCGAGATCGTCTGCGACCGGCCGCTTCCGCTGCAGGCCGACGGCGAGGACCTGGGCGACATCGACGCGAAGCCGTCTTCGAGGCCGAGCGGGACGCGATCGCGGTGCTCATCTGGGGTTCGGTCGTGAGTGGGGCTCGAAAGCTCCTGCTGAGCGGCGTGGCGGTGACCGCGCTGCTCGTGTTCGTCGCGATCGGCGAGCCACGCCCACCGCGCCTGGCGGCGGCACCGGCGGTGGGAGCGCACAGGCGCCCTCGCTGGTCTCGGACTACACTCTCGACGATCGCGCTCGTGGTGATGCCGATCGGGGCGATCCTCGTGATCTGGGGCCTGCGCTAACCGTCGGCGCCAGCAGGCGCTGCAGGGCCGCACGAACTGGCGGCGGACGCTCGTCGCGGTCACCATCGTCTCGCTGCTCCTCTCGGCGCGCTGTCTTCACCGCCGACAGGCGCCAGCCCGGATCGCCGCTGGACGGCCCGGCGCGCTCCGCCCATCGGGATCCTCGGCGGTGCATCGGGTCCGCAGGCCGCGCCAGAGGCGCCAGCCCGTGACGCCCAAGCCGCACACGCCACAGTGCCGCTGGCTGCCCGGTGCTCGTGCTCGGCTCGCTCCTGGTCGGGCTCTTCGTCACCGCGGGCGTGGTCACGGCCCAGGCGCGGCGCAACCGCGAGCCCTTGACGTAGAAGCCGGGCTGAAGCGGGCGCTCGACGAGGTGCTGTCCGACTCGCTGGACGACCTGCGCGCCGAGCGCGATCCGCGCCGGGCCGTGATCCGGGCGTACGCGCGCATGGAGAAGACGCTTCGCCGCCTACGGCGTTCCACGCGAGGAGCACGAGACCCCGGTCGAGTACATGGGCCGCGTCCTCGACAGCCTGCGCGTGAGCTCATACGCCGTGCGGCGGCTCGTGCAGCTGTTCGAGCGCGCGAAGTTCAGCCCGCACGACGTGGGCGCTGTCGATGAAGGACGACGCGATCGAGGCGCTCGCCGGCCTTCGTTCGGAGCTCGAGGTGGAGAGGATGGCAGGCGGCATGAAGCTCGATGATCCAGACCTGGATCTTCCTCACCGTCGCTCGCGACGATCGCGCTCCTCGTGGCGCGATTGCGCGCAGCCGGGCCGCTTTGCGCTCGAATTGGACGTCTACATACTCGTGGTGGGCGGATTGGCGCTGCTCGAGGTCGTGATGGCGACGCGGCAGGCGTATCCGCGCGCAGCGAAGTCGGCACTGGCCGAGGCGCTCGAGCGCGCAGCCGCCCGGCCCGTTGCGACGCCGCCCGAGCTCGAGCGGCTCGAGCGCGAGCTGACGCTGGGATCCTCGACCGCATTCGACCTGCACTACCGGCTGCGGCCCACCTTGCGCGAGATCGCCGATGAGCGGCTCGCCGCCCGAGGGTTGCGGCTCGACGGCGGCGGCGCCGCGGTCGAGGAGGCGCTCGGCGAGGAGCTCTGGGAGCTCGTCCGCCCGGATCGCGAGCCGCCGCCCAAGCGCTTCGCTGCCCGGGATCTCGCCGGCCGGAGCCGAGCGCGTCGTCGAGCGGCTGGAGGCGCTGTGACGCGTCGACGAGCTCCGCGGCAGGCGGACAGGATCCTGGACGAGGTCGAGCGCGCCGTCGTCGGCAAGCGCGACGCGCTCGAGCTCGTCCTGCTCGGGATCCTCGCCGACGGCCACGTGCTGCTCGAGGACTTCCCGGGCCTCGCGAAGACGCTGATCGCGCGGTCGTTCGCGCAGGTGACGAGCACTCGGCTTCGCGCGCATCCAGTTCACGCCCGACCTGATGCCGTCCGGACGTCACCGGCTCGTCGATCTTCAACCAGCGCGACGCCGACTTCGAGTTCCGCCCCGGCCCGATCTTCGCCAACCTCCTCCTCGCCGACGAGATCAACCGCGCCCCGCCGAAGACGCAGGCCGCGCTGCTCGAGGCGATGCAGGAGCGGCAGGTCACGATCGAGGGCGACGACGCACCCGCTCGAGCCGCCGTTCCTCGTGCTCGCGACGCAGAACCCGATCGAGTACGAGGGCACGTATCCGCTGCCCGAGGCGCAGCTCGACCGCTTCATGCTGCGGATCGGCGTCGGCTACCCGGAGCGCGAGGACGAGTGGGAGATGCTCGAGCGCCGGCTCGAGCGCGAGCGTCGGACGAGGTCGAGCTCGACGCCGGTCGTCGACCGCGACGACGCTGCTCGAGATGCAGCGCGCGCTCGAGCAGGTGCACGTCTCCGCAGCGATCGGCCTGCTACATGGTCGACCTCGTCGCCGCGACGCGCGACGTCGCAGGCGTGCAGGTCGGCGCGAGCCCGCGCGGCTCGCTCGCGCTGCTGAAGCTCTCGCGCGGCCGGGCGGCGCTCGAGGGCCGCGACTTCGTCACCCCGAGGACGTGAAGGCGGTCGCCGTGCCCGCGCTCGCGCACCGGCTGCGCTGCGACCCGAGCTCTGGGTGCAGCGGCTGCGCCCGGAGGACGTCGTGCGGCGAGCGTGCTCGAGCCGCGTCCCGACGCCGTGCGGCGGAGGACCGAGCCCGAGCCCGCGAGCCGGCGCGAGTGACCCGCGCGGCGACGGCGAAGCTCGGCGCGTACGCCACGCTCGCCGGTGCCGGCCTCGCTCGCGGCGCTCGTGCTCGGCCGCCCGGAGCTGGCCGCGCCTGCGCGGCGCCGTTCGCCGCGCTCCTCGCGGTCGGGCTCGCTCGCGCGAGACGCCGCGCGTCTGCGGCGGCACTCGACCTGACCGCGAGCGGCAGGTCGACGAGGGCGGAGCCCGTCGAGGCCGACCTCGAGCTGCGGCGGAGACGCCCATCCCGCGCCTCGAGGTCCTCTTCGACTCCCGGACGGGGCTCGGTCGTCGGAGACGCCGAACCCGCAGCTGCTCGGCCTTCACGCCGGGCAGCGGCGCGAGATCGAGCTACGTCGATCCGCTGCGAGCGCTGGGGCGCCTACCTGGTCGGCGAGCTCGTCCTTCGTGCGCACGACGCCTTCGGGCTGTTCGTCTTCGAGCAGGACGCTCGACGGGCGGGCCGCCCGCTGAAGGTCTACCCGCGCGGCGAGATGCTGCCGAGCAGCTGCTGCGCGCCGCTCGAGACGCAGGCCTTCGCCGGCAACCAGGTCGCGCGCACGCGCGGCGAGGGGATCGAGTTCGCCGACCTGCGGCCGTTCGTCCCGGGCGACCGCGTGCGCCGCGTCAACTGGCGCGCGACGGCGCGCCGCGGCGAGCCGTGGGTGAACGAGACCCACCCGGAGCGGAACACCGACGTCGTCATCTTCCTCGACACCGTTCGCCGAGGCCCGGCGGCCGCGGCGGAGCACGCTCGACCATCGCGTGCCGCGCCGCGGCGCTCGCTCGCGGCTCACTACCTGCGCGAGAAGCTGACCGCGTCGGCCTCGTCGCCGTTCGGCGGCGTCCTCAACTGGCTGACCGTGCCTCGAGCGGGCTCGTCGCAGCTCTACCGCGATCGTCGACTCGCTGCTCGACGCCGAGATCTTCCTCAGCTACGCGTGGAAGGACGCTCGACGTGCTTCCGCCGCGGCACGCTGCCGCCGCACGCACTCGTGCTCGCGCTCACGCCGCTGCTCGACGAGCGGGCGGTCGGCGCGCTGCTCGACCTGCGCGCGCGCGGCTTCGACCTCGCGGTGGTCGAGATCTCGCCGGTGCCGTTCGCCGCCCGAGGGCGAGCAGGCGCTCGACGAGCTCGCGCACCGGCTCTGGCGTGCTTGCGGCGCGACGCGCTGCGCAGCGCGCTACCTGCGCGCTCGGAGTGCCGGTCGCCGAGTGGCGCGACGGCGTCCCGCTCCAGGCCGTCGTGGAGGAGGTGAGGACATTCAGGCGCCACGCCCGGGTCACGCGCGTCTAGCCACGGGAGCCGGCGCCGTCCTCGTCGCGCGTCGCGCTCGCGCCTCTCGCCGCTCGTCCGGGGCTCCAACGACCGGGCCCTCTTGCTCGTGCTCGGCGCCGGCGAGCCTGCTCGCGCTCTGTCTCGGACTCGCGGTTCGCTGGAGCGCGGCGGTCGCCTTCGCCATCGGGGTGCTGGGAGGCCGAGCAGGCGGTGCGGCTCGCCGACGGGCCCGACGCGCTCGACCGCTGGACGCCGCTCTACGCCGGCGCGCTTCTGCTGCTCGCGGAGCCGGCGTGGTGGTCCCCTCGAGCCCCGCGTGGCCGCTCTGGACCGAGCGCGACGCGGCGCTGCGGCGCCTGGCGACGGTCCTGCTCATCTGCGCGGCCGGAAGTCTCTTCTCGGCCCTCGTCGTGATCGCGGCAGGCGCGCCGATTCACGGCGGCTTCGGGCTCGAGCTCGCAGGAGTGCTCGCCGCGACCGCCGCTCTGGCCGTCGTGGCGGCGGTCGCTCGCCCCGCTAAGGTCGCTCGCTGGCTTCGCCGGTGCGGCCGTCCGGTAGATTCGCCGGCGTCATGGCCCAGGTGCTTCCGGCCGAGCGCGACCTTCGGCGCGTGATCGGCGACGGCGACGGCGTCCCGACGGCGAGGTCGACGGGCTCTCGGAGCACGACCTGCTCGAGCTCTACCGCCGGCTCGTCCTGCTGCGCACCTACGACGAGCGCTCGGTCGTCTACCACCGCCAGGGCCGGATCGGCACGTACGCGATCTACTGGAACCACGAGGCGATGCAGGCGGGCTCGGTGTACGCGCTCGAGCGACGACGACTGGATCTTCCCGAGCTACCGCGAGTCGGCGATCGGGCTCCTGCGCGGGATGCCGGCCGTCGACGATCCTCTCCGTGGTGGCGCGGCCATCCGGCCGGCTGGTGGAACCCGGCGCGACTGCAACGTGCGCCTCGATCTGCGTCCCGATCGCGACGCACGTGCCGCACGCGGCCGGGCTCGCCTGGGGCAAGCAGCTGCGCGGCGAGCGACGCCTGCGCGATCGCGTACTTCGGCGACGGCGCCACCTCGGAGGGCGCCTTCCACGAGGGCGCGAACTTCGCCGGCGTCATGCGCGCGCCGCTCGTCCTCTTCTGCAACAACAACCAGTGGGCGATCTCGACGCCCGTCTCGCGCGCAGACGCGCGGCCGAGACGCCTCGCGGACAAGGCGGTCGGCTACGGCATCCCGGCGTGCGGGTCGACGGCGGCGACGTGCTCGCGGTCTACGAGGCGACGCGGAGGCCGTCGCGCGGGCGCGCGCCGGCGGGGGCCGACGTTCATCGAGGCGCGTCACCTACCGCGCGGCACCGCATGCGACGGCGGACGACCCGAGCGCGTACATCGACCCGGAGCGCGTCGAGGAGGAGAGCAGCGACGAGTGCCTCGGCCGCTACGAGGCGCTACCTCCGCCGACTCGGGCTGCTCTCCGGACGAGCGCCGCAGAGGCGGTCCGGGTCGAGGCCGCGGACGCGATGCGGACAGGAATCGCCGAGGCCGAGGCCGAGCCGCCGCCGGATCCCGGCCTGGTCTTCGAGAACGCGTACGCCGACCCGCCGCGCGTCGTTCGCGCCGACCTCGCGGAGCTGCGCAGGATCCTCGGAGCCCCGGGTGCCTGAGCCGCTCCTACGCCAGCGCCTGACCGCCCCTTGTGCTCCAGTGAACAAGGTCAGAGATCGTGCACTGGAGCACAAGCACCGGGTGGGGCTCGTGGCTGAGCTGACGCTCGTCGAGGCGATCAACGACGCGTTCCACGTCGAGCTCGGGCGCGACGCGAACGTGATGGTCATGGGCGAGGACGTCGGCCGCGCCGGCGGCGTCTTCCGCGCGACCGCCGGGCTGCGCGACCGCTTCGGCCCCGACCGCTGCGTCGACACGCCGCTCGCCGAGGCGGGGATCCTCGGCACCGCGGTCGGCCTCTGCATGGCGGGCTGGCGGCCCGTCTGCGAGATGCAGTACGACGCCTTCTCGTACCCGTGCCTCGACCAGCTGATCACGCACGTCGGCCGCTACCGCTGGCGCACCGGCGGCAGATGGAGTTCCCGCTCGTCGATGCGCATGCCGTACGGCGGCGGCGTGCGCGCGCCCGAGCTGCACGACGACTCGCCCGAGACGTACTACGTGCACACGCCGGGCGTGAAGGTCGCGATCCCGTCGACGCCAGCGGACGCGAAGGGGCTGCTCGCCGCGGCGATCCGCGACCCCGATCCGGTCGTCGATCCTCGAGCCGAAGCTCCACTACCGGACGATGCGCGGCGAGGTGCCCGGAGGGCGAGCACGTCGTCCCGCTCGGCAAGGCGCGGCTCGCGCGCGAGGGCACCGACGTGACGCTCGTCGCCTACGGCGCGATGGTGCCGCTGTGCCGAGCAGGCGGCCGAGGAGCTCGACGGCGAGGCGAGCGTCGAGGTGCTCGACATCCGCACGCTGAAGCCGCTCGACGAGGACGCGCTGCTCGCCTCGGCGGCGAAGACCGGGCGCGTCGTGATCGTGCAGGAGGCGCCGCGCACGTGCGGGCTACGCGCGCCGAGCTGGCGGCGATCCTCGCCGAGAAGGCGATGCTCGACCTGCAGCGGGCCGGTCCTCGCGCGTGACCGGCTACGACGTGCCGTACCCGTACTGGCAGATCGAGGACGCGTACATGCCGTCCGTCGAGCGCGCGTCGTCGACGCGGTACGCAAGCTGCTCGAGTTCTAGTGGCCCTCCACGAGCTCCCGCTCGATCCCGCAGGTACTGCACGGCCACTTCTCGCCCGACCTGAGCCCGTCCTCGACGATCGAGCCGGGGCGACTCGGTGCGTATCTCCGTTCCGAACCACGCCTGGGATGTCGGAGCGGGAGGTCCGTCGAGCTCCCGGAGCCCCGAGATCGACACGGGCCACCCGCTCGCCGGGCCGATCGCGGTGCGCGGCGCGCGCGCCGGGCAGGCGCTCGCCGTACGGGTCGACGAGGTCCGGCCCGGCCGTGGGGATCACGCACGGCGGCGAGGACCACGCCGTCGTCTGGGAGCTCGCGAACGGGGTCGGACGAGCGCTGGGCCGCGAGGTCGATCTCGCGCCGTTCCTCGGCGTGATGGGGATGCCGCCGCCGGAGCCGGGGGTTCACTCGACGACTCCGCCGCGGCGCTTCGGCGGGAACATCGACTGCAAGGAGCTCGTCGCCGGCACGACGCTCTACCTCCCGATCCCGCGTCTGACGGCGCCCTCTTCTCCGCCGGCGACGGTCACGCGGCTCAGGGCGACGGCGAGGTCTCGGGCACGGCGATCGAGACACCCGTGGACGCGGCTGCTGACGTTCGACGTGCGCGACGACCTTCCAGCTCGAGTGGCCAATCGCCCGGATCGACGGCGCCTGGCTCACGTTCGGCTTCGATCCTCATCTCGGGCGAGCGGCCAGGATCGCCGTTGACGGGATGGTCGCGCTGATGGGTCGTGAGCTCGGCGTCACCCGGTGGCGACGCGCCTCGTCCTCGCCAGTGTCGGCGTCGACCTCCACGTGACGCAGGTCGTGAACGAGGTGCTGGGAATCCACGCCGTCCTGCGCGACGACGCGTTCCGGTGAGCGAGCGCCTCCGGCTTGATCCTCGAGCGGGCGCACTCGGGCTACCGCCTTCGCGACGCGGCGACCGGCGAGCCCGTGCGCTGGGAGGACCCGAGGATCCGAGTCGTCCCAGCGGCCGGAGTCCCGTACCGGCCCGAGGCGCTCCCCGACCCGTCGTTCGACCCCGGCCGCCGCCTGCGCGCTCGTCGCGGAGCCGGACAACGAGCACGACCCGAACGCGGTCGCGATCTGGAACGAGGAGCAGACGCTGCAGCTCGGCTATGTCCCGCGCGAGACCGCCGCCGGAGCTCGCGGGCGACGAGCAGGCCGTCTCCGCTCTGGCGGGTCGAGGGCGGCCTGCGGGTTCTGATCGTCCCGCCCGACGCCTGGGTCGGCCGGCCCCGGTAGATTCCGCGCGCCGTGGCCTACGAGTTCAAGCTCCCGATCTCGGTGAGGGTCTGACCGAGGGCGAGATCGCCCGCTGGCTCGTCACAGGAGGGCCAGGAGATCGCCGAGGACGAGCCGCTCGTCGAGATCCAGACCGACAAGACGACGGTCGAGATTCCGTCGCCGGCGGCCGGCATGGTGGCGAGCATCCTCGTCGCCGAGGGCGAGGTCGTGCCCGGTCGGGACGGTGCTCGTCGTCATCGGCGAGGACGGCGCCGCCCCCACCGAGCCGGCGCTCCGTCCGGAGCGGACACGACCCGGGGTCAGACCCCCGGACCGGTCCCTGAGCGGACGTGTCCGGGCGACGCCGCTCGTCCGCAGGATCGCTCAGGAGCTCGGAGTCGAGCTCGATGCGGCTTACGGGGACAGGCGCCGCAGACGGGTGACCGAGGAAGACGTGCGCGCGCTGCGGTCGCGTCAGGGGTCAGACGCTCGGACACGGCCGGAGGGACGCCGCGAGCGCTCCGCGAGCGTCCGCCGCCTGATCGCCGAGCATCATGGCCCGCGCGCACCGCGAGGTGCCGCCCGTCACCTGGGTCGAGGAGTGCGACTTCGCGCGCGCGTCGACCTGAAGCAGCTCGTGCCGGCGCGTGCTGAAGGCGGTCGCCGCGTCGCTGCAGGAGTTCCCCGAGCTGAACGCGCGGCTCGAGGGCGACGCAGATCGTCTATCTCGACCGGTACGACCTCGGCGTCGCCGTCCAGACCGACCAGGGCCTGGTCGTGCCGGTCGTCGCGCGGCTGCGACCGGCGCTCGCTCGACGAGCTCGCGCCGAGGTCGAGCGCGCTCGCCGAGTCCGCCCGCGCCGGCACGCTCGACGCCGAGGAGCTGCGCGGCTCGACGTTCACGGTCACGAGCGCCGGGAAGCTCGGCGGCCTGCTGACCGACGCCGATCGTCAACCACCCCGAGGTCGCGATTCTCAGCATCGGCCGCGTCGCGGAGCGCCCCGTGGTGCGCGGACGGCGAGATCGTCGCCCGCCCGATCGGGATGATGTCTCGGTCACGTTCGACCACCGTGTCGTCGACGGCGCGCGGCCGCCGGAGTTCGGGCCTCAGCGCGTGATCCGCCGCCTCGAGCGCGGTTGACGGGGAGGGAGCCCGGCGGCGAGGGTCCGCCGAGCCCTGTCCCCGGCGGACCTAGGTCCCCGAGCCAGCTGGCCGCGCATCGCGCCGGCCGGATGCTCGCGTTGTGCACGCGTTCACCGTAGTAGCGACCGGGGTTCTTCGAGGATCGCCTTTGACGGGTGGCCTTCGGCGCGGTCGTGCAGCCCTGACGCTTGAAGCCGGCGCCGAGCGGAACGAGCACGTTGCCCGAGACGCCCTTGCCGCCCTTGTGGATGTGAGACGCCGGTTCGGCTTGCCGTCGATCTTGCTGATCTTGCGCTCCCAGCAGACCCTTGCCGCTGGATCAGCGTCAACCGATCTCCGTCTTGCCGCCGGCGCTTGATGCCGAAGTCTCGTGCTAAGCCGCTCACGCAGGACAGGTTACGAGTTTGCAGTGCGTTCCTCGGTGTCGGCGCCGCCGCCTGGGCCGCAGCTACCGGTTGCGAGCGATGCCGCTAGACTCCGACCACGATGAGTGCCTTTGCGCATGCCTCCTCCTCTCGGTCTTGACCGAGTAATACGCCGGGGGCCGCGAGGCGGTTTCAGGCGGTGCGCGAGGTGGGGCTCGAGCGATGCGCTCGATCCGCGGCGCGCTGGCCTGATCCTCGAGGCGCTCGACGATCACGCTTGCCACTTCACGCCGGCGCGATGGCGTCGGACGGTCTGTACAGCAGAAGTGCTCGGCGAGCTCGGGCTCTTCGGTCGACGTCGACCTGGCCGCACCGTGAAGGCAGCTCAGCGCTCGCGTGCGCGACGCGGGCGCGATCGAGGCTCTCGCATGCAGCAGCGCGGGTGCCGGAGTGCAGCATGCGCGGAAGAAGACGAGCAGAGTAAGCTGAGTCGCGCTTCATCACACGCTGTCTTTCCCGCAAAAGAGTGTCCTAAACCGTGCAGCCTCGAGACGGGTCTACACTCCGGCCGCGGATGTGGAGTGGTACCGGATCGGCCTCTCGCTCGGCCTCGGAATCGGCATCGGCGGCCTCTGCTCCGGCCCCTCGCCGCGCCCTCGCCGTGCGCTCGTGGCCGTGGTCGCCGTGGTCGCGGCTGCGATCGGCGCGGCGGTCGGCTGCGCGATCGGCGGCTGGCACGAGGCCGTGGCCGGCGGGATCGGCGGAGCCCTCGGAGCGCCAGTCGCGCCGTTGGTCGTCGCGGGCACTCCGGCGCGGAGGCACGCGTGGCGGCACCGCCGTGTCTCGTGGGCCTCGCCGCGCTCTGATCGCTGCGCTCGCGCTGATTCACCGTCGTCGGCTACCTCGAGGCCGGCGGCGTTGCTCGCGTCCTGGCGCTCGGCGCGCGCCAGTCGCGACGGCGAGCGCTACGCCGGCCTGCGCAGCCTCGGCCCGGTGACTGAGTTGGCCGAGCGCAAGAAGCTGATCCTCGTCGTCGTCGACGGCCTCACGCCGGCGATCTTCGAGGACGCGGTCGACGACGGGCCAGCGCCCGCGCTCTCGTTCCTCGCCGCAGCACGGCACGTACCGCCGCGGCGTCTCGACCTTCCCGTCGCTGACGCCGGTCTGCCTCTCGTCGATCGCCACCGGCGCGCACCCCGACGTGCACCACATCCCGCACCTCGTCTGGTACCACCGCGGCGAGCGCGCGGCTCGTCGAGTACGGCTCGTCGTTCGCGGCGATCCGGGCCGCCGGCACGGCGCCGCTCGATCCTCGACGCGATCTTCAACATGAACGAGCAGCACCTCGGCGCGGAGGCCGTGACCGATCTACGAGGCGCTCGAGGACGCCGGGCTGACGACCGCGCGCGGTCAACATCACCTGCTACCGCGGGCCGCACGCGCCACCTGCCGCTGCTCCCGGGCTCGACGTGGCCGGCCTACGGGCCGAAGCGGTTCTTCTTCTACAACCTCTTCGAGTCGGACGTGACCGGCGCGCCGCTGTCGCGGTCTTCGGCCGCTCGGCCGGCTCGATCGACGCGTACGCGGCGGCGGTCGGCCGGTGGCTCGTCACGCGCGACGGCTTCGACTTCCTCGTCTACTACCTGCCCGACTACGACTTCGCCTCCCACGCGCTCGGGCCGGACGAGACGCAGGAGGCGCTCGCGCGCAGCGACGCGGCGATCGGCGCGCTCGATCGAGGCGGCCGGCGGCCCGGACGAGTTCCTCGAGCGCTACGCGGTCGTCGTCTGCTCCGACCACGGGCAGACGCACGTCGACCGGCGCGTTTCGGCTGCGAGGCGTCCTTCGCCGGCGCTCGACGACGTCGTCGTGACCGCCTCGAACCGGGCCGGGATGGTCTACCGCCTCCCGAATGCCGCGACGGATGCGGCCGGCGCTCGCGCGAGCGCCTCGACGGCCGGCCAGCCGCCGAGGTCGTGCTCTTCCTCGGAGGGCGGACGAGGCGGTCGCGCGGCGCGGACGGCGAGGAGCTCCGCTTCGCGCTCGGCCGACGATGGCTGGACGCACGACCGGCGACGAGGCCCTGCTCGGGTACCAGCCGACGCGCTCGAGCGAGCGTGGGCTGCGCTCGCGAACCCGAACGCGGGCGAGGTGCATCGTCTCGCCGCCGCCGGGAGTCGAGCTCACCGACCTCGCGGGCCGCAGCCACCTCGGCGGCGGCAGCCACGGCTCGCTCGAGGCGCGGCGACTCCGAGGTGCCGATGCTGACGGTCGGGCTCGACGCGCAGAGCCGCGGTCGATCGTCGACCTCGCGCCCGCTCGCGCTCGCGCACTTCGGCGTCGAGCCGCCGGCCTACGCGCGCCGCTCACGCGTGCCGCCTGAGCCGACGCCGAAGCCGGCAGCCGCATGGTCGACGCGCCAGCTGCGCGGCCGCGACGTCGTGCGACGAGCGCGTGCTCGCGGCGATGGAGCGCGTTCCGCGCGAGCTGTTCGTGCCGGAGAAGCTGCAGCGGCCGCGCCTACGACGACGCGGCGCTTCCGATCGGCGCACGGCCAGACGATCTCGCAGCCGTACATGGTCGCGCGGATCGTGCGAGGCGCTCGCGCTGCCCCGGGCGAGCGCGTGCTCGACGTCGGCACGGGCTCCGGCTACCAGGCCGCGGTGCTGGCCGAGCTCGGCAGCGGACGTGGACACGATCGAGCGGATCCCCGAGCTCGCCGAGCAGGCGCGCGCGAGCCTCGCCGCGGCCGGCTACGACCGGCGTCGAGGTCGTCGTGTCGGCGACGGCACGCTCGGCCTGCCCGAGCGTGCGCCGTTCGACGCGATCGCGGTCGCCGCCGCGGCGCCGGAGCTGCCGGAGACGCTCTACGAGCAGCTCCGCGCCCGCGCGGACGGCTCGTGGTGCCCGTCGGGCGGGCGCCGTGACGCAGCGGCTCGAGGTGATCGTCCGCAGCCCGGAAGGCCCGGCCGTGGTGCACTGGTCCCGTGCCGCTTCGTCCCGCTCCTCGGGAGGAGGGGTTCCGCGGTGAGGCGCGCGTCCGCGTCCGGGTGCGCGGGCGGCGTCCAGGGCGTCTTCTTCCGCGCCGGGACCTGAGCCCGGGCCGAGTCGCTCGGCGTCGCGGGCTGGGTTCGCAACACAGGCTGACGGCAGCGTCGAGGCCGTCCTCGAAGGCCGCCGGACGAGCACGTCGACGTCGCTGCTCGCCTGGTGCCGCCGCGGCCCGCGCCGGGGCGCAGGTCGACGACGTGCCGAGTCACCGCAGAGGAGAGCCGGCTGGAGAAATCGGTTTCCGAGTCCGGTGAGCGGGGCAGAAGGACACGTCGATGAGGGGTCACACGGGCGACGAGCTGCGATCTGCTCCCGGTTCCGGGCGCGCGGCATCCGCCTGGGCAGCGCCGTCGACGTCTTCCTGCATCCTGAGCGAGCCGCGGGCGCTCGGCCTCGACGTGCTCTGCGGTGACGCAGCTGCACCGCTTCCTGCCGTTTCCCGCAGCCTCGCTGGCCGAGGGCGGCGTCTGAGGCGGGGCTCGCCGCTTCGTCCTGCTCGACCTGGGGCCCGGATTCGTTCTACCGGCTCGAGGCGCGCGCTGCTCGCCGAGCTGCGCGGGCGAAGCGCGGGCGCCGACGGTCGACCCTGGAGGACGTGTGCTCGGCCGCGACTGGGCGATCGAGCGAGCTCGTGCTCGAGCGAGCGGTCGCCGCCGTCGGGTGCCGCTCGACGGGATCGTCCTGCCCGTCCCGATCCGCGCGCACGCGGCGGCTGCACGGCCAGCGCGGGCCGGTTGACGCGCTCGCGCCGATGGCCTTCCCGTCGCGCCAGCATCCCGCAACGCGCCGGCCGCGCGCTGCCGCGGCCGCACAACTGGGTGCAGCTCGCCAAGTTCTGCTGCCGGTCGGGGCGAGCGGCTACGTGATCAACCTCGATCGGTCTACACGCGCTCTCCTGCGCGGCGCGGGCTTCGCACCACAGCCGCAGCCACCTGCTCGTTCCTCGTCGCGGTCACCAACAACTACACCTGGAACCGGCTCTGGATCGCTTCCACGACCAGGCGCGGGCACGTCGGCTGGCAAGGGCTCGCGCTTCCTCGTCGTGGCGCTGGTCGCATACGTCGGCGAACCTCGCCGCTGCTGTCCGGCTTCGATCGCGCTCGGGCTGGACAAGGTCGTCTGGCCCAGGCGATCGCGGTCGTCCTGGTCGACGCCCTGAACTTCATCGGCAACAAGCTCTGGTCGTTCCGAGCGCGCGGCTAGGCTGAGCGCCTGATGGGCCGCGCCCTCGCTCGCGGCCGCGTCCTCGTCGCATTCGCGCTTGGCGGGGCCGGCGCTCGCGGCCGACGACCGCCGGTGTCCCCCAGAGCTGCGAGGCCCGCTCCGGCCCGCCGGAGCCGCGCCTGACCGAGGCGAAGGCGACGCGCGATCTTCCTCGACGACCGACAAGGTCGCCGACTGGCTCCGCGCACTATCCCGCGCGGATTCGCGCAGACCGACGCGCAGTCTACGCGGACGCATGCTCTGGACGATCAAGGTCTGGGCGGGCGGCGGGCGAGAGTGCCACCGGCGCAGCGTCGACGACCGAAGCGGCGCGGTCGTCGAGGCCTGGACGGGGCCGCAGGTCGCCTGGAAGATGGCGCGCGGCTACGACGGAGCGCGTTCGGCGGCAAGAAGATCAACAGCGTACCGGTCTGGCTCGGCTTCTGCGCTGCTGTTCCTGATCGGCCTGGCCGACCTGCGCCGGCCGCTCAGCATGCGCAACCTCGACCTGCTCGTGCTGCTCTCGTTCACCGTCTCGCTCTGGTTCTTCAACCGCGGCGACATCTTCACCGAGCGTGCCGCTCGCCTACCCGCCGCTGCGTCTACCTGCTCGGGCGCATGGCCTGGAGCGCGCGTGGCGCGGCCGACTCGCGACCGGCGTCGGTGCCGGTCTGGCCGGTCTGGCTGCTCGGCGGCCGCGACGGTCTTCACCGCCGGGCTTCCGCGTCGGCCTGAACGTGCGCGCCTCGAACGTGATCGACGTCGGCTACTCGGGCGTGATCGGCGCGCAACCGGATCGTGAACGGCCAGTCGCCGTACGGGCACTTCCCGGTCGAGGACTCGCGCCACGCCTGTGCGGCACGGCCGACGCCGACGGCGAGATCCGCGAGCGCGATCCAGACCAACGGCCGCTGCGAGTCCGGCGAACCCGCAGGGCGACACGTACGGGCCTGTCGCCTACGAGGCCTACGTGCCCGGCGTACCTGGTCCTCGGCTGGACCGGGCAAGTGGGACGACCTACCCGGCGGCGCACTGCGACGATCGATCGTGTTCGACCTGCTCTGCCTGCTGGGCCTCGCGCTCGTCGGCCTGCGCTTCGGCGGGCAGCGCTTGGCGGTCGACGCTCGCGTTCGCCTGGGTGCGCCTACCCGTTCACGCTGTACGTCTCGAGCTCGAACACCAACGACGCCCTGCCGCCGCTCTTCCTGATCTCGGGGCTTCTGGCTCGTCGACGCTCGCCGTTGGCCGCGCGGAGTCGGCCGTGGCGCTCGCCGGCTGGACGAAGTTCGCCCCACTGGTGCTCGCGCCGCTCTGGGCCTCGTACCCCGAGCGCCGCTGGCGGCCGACGCAGGTCTTCGCCGCCGGGTTCGCTCGTCGCCACGCCGGCTGCGTTCTCGATCCTGCTGCTCGAGCCCAGCCCGGTTCACGCCGCCCGCGTCTTCTGGGACCGCACGCTCGGGCTGGCAGCTCGGCGCGCGACTCGCCGTTCTCGATCTGGGACTGGCGCGCAGTACCACGCCGGGCTCCCTGACCTGCACGTCGCTCCAGCGGGTGCTCGGCAGGTCCTGCTCGTGGCCGGCGCGATCGCGGCGTACTTCGTGCCGCGGCGAAAGTCGCCGCTGCAGCTCGCCGGCCCTGCACCGCGGCGCTGCTGCTCGGCGTTCGAGCCTCGTCCTGACCCACTGGTTCTACTCTCTACCGTGCCGTGGTTCTTCCCGTTCCGCGGCCTTTGCGCGTGCTGGCGCCGCACTGCCGAGCCGGTGAAGCCAGGGTGCGAGAGCCCGTTGAACGTCCTCGCCAAGAGCTGGTCGGCGTCGAGTGAGCCGCGGCGGCTCACCTGTGCCGCCGTCGCCCGTCTTCCTCGCCTCGCTCACCGCTGCTCCACTGGGGCTTCTACCAGCACAACGCTGATCCTCGACACGCGTCGAGTACTACCGCTACGGGAGCGCGATCGTGCACGGCCACGTGCCCTACCGCGACTTCGCCGGTCGAGTACCCGCCCGGTGCGCTCCCCGTCTTCACTGCTGCCGCGCGCTCGCGTGCGCGAGCTTCTAGCTGCTACAACCGCGCCTTCCAGATCCCGATGGCGCTGTGCGTCGGCGCTCTGGCTGGCGATGACCGTGGCGCTGCGTCGCTCTGCGCGTCGGTGCAGCGCACGCGCTGCGCGCGCTCGCTTTCGCCGCGCTCGCGCCGCTCGTCCTCGGGTCCGTGATCCTCTACCGCTACGACCTCTGGCCTGACAGGCTCACTGGTCGCCGGCCTCGCCGGCCATCCTCGCCGGCCGAGAGCGCCTCGGCTTCGCGGCCGCTCGGGCTCGGCATCGCCGCCAAGGCTCTTCCCGGCCAGGTGCTCCCTCCGGCGCTCGCTCTACGTCTGGCGGACCCGGGGCAGGCAGCGACGCGCTGATCTGCCTCGGCATCGCCGCCGCCGGTCGTCGCGCGTGGTGCTCGTGCCGTTCGCTCGTGCCTCGCCCCGGGAGGGCTGTGGGACAGCGTCGTCCACCAGACGACCCGGCCGCTGCAGATCGAGAGCCTCGGCCTCGGGGCTGCTGCTCGCCGGCGCACCAGGTCGGCGGTCTCTCGATCACGATCGAGTCGAGCCACGGCTCGCAGAACCTGGCCGGCTCGCTGCCGACGCGCTCGGAACGGCCTCGACCGTTCTGCTCGCCGCGGCCCGTGCTCGCCATCTGGCTCGCGGCTGCGCGCGGGCCGGCGACCTCCGGAGCGGCTTCCGCGTCATCCGCGCGGCTTCGCTCGTCGCCTTCGTGCGCGCTGAGCAAGGTCGCCTCGCCGCAGTTCCTGATCTGGCTGATCCCGATCGTGCCGCTCGTCCGGGGCCGCCGCGGGTTCAGCCGCGTCGGCGCTGCTCGCGCTCGCGCTGCTACTGACCGCAGCTCTGGTTCCCGATCCGCTACTGCGGACCTCGTCGCGCTCGGTTCGCGGCGTTCCCTCGTGGGCCGTGCTCGCTCGCGATCTCGTGCTACTGGCGCTGCTTGCGGTTCTGCTCGTGCCTACTGCGACGGGAACCCGCAGCGGCTCGCAGCTGAGCGCCCGCCCTCGGTCGTCGCACTCGACGACTGCGCCCTCGATCCGCACGCCGCCGGTCGCCGGCTCGAAGCGCACGCCCATGCCCGTTCGCATGCGCTGGATCGCGAGCTCGGCCTGACCCCGATCACCGAGTCGTGAGGGCCAGTCATGCCTGCGTCGGTGATCGCGGCGGTTCCGCCCGGCTGCACGCGCGCGTCGCTCGTCTGCACGTGCGTGTGCGTCCCGAACACGGCCGTGACCCTCCCGTCGAGCACCCGGGCGAGGGCCACCTTCTCGCTCGTCGCCTCGGCGTGGAAGTCGACGACCACGACCTGAGCCTGCTCACGCGCTTCCTCGACCAGCGCGTCGACCACCTCGAAGGGGCCCACCGGGGTGGTCATGAAGAGAAGCCCCTGGAGGTTGAGGACGGCCACCGGTGTGCCGTCCGCCGCGGGCACGACGGCGAGCCCACGGCCGGGCGAGTGGACGTGAGAGATTCGCCGGCCGGATCACCCGGTCGGAGTCTCGAGGTAGGGCCGATCTCCTTCCGCCGCCAGACGTGGTTGCCGAGCGTGACGACGTCGGCGCCCGCGGCCAGCAGGCGGTCCGCCAGGCGAGGCGTCAGGCCGGCGCCGTCAGCCGCGTTCTCGCCGTTGACGACGCAGAAGCCGATCTCGAGCTCGTCCCTGAGGCCGAGGAGCGCTCCTCGACGACCGCCCGGCCCGGCGTCCCGAAGACGTCCGCGACGAAGAGGATCTTCAGGGAATCGAGAGCGTGGCGGCGGGATGCACTTCGATCGACACGTGGTTGCCCGCGTCCTGTCGTCACGTGCGCGAGCGCCTGGCGTTCGACCTTGGCGAAGTCGATGATCGTCCCGAGCTTTCGAGGTGGTCGCCGCGACCGGCGAGCCGACGGTCAGGCTCGGGTCAGGCCGCAGGTGGCGTGAGCGAGACGACGATCGACGGGTTGCCGCTCGGCTGGACGTCGAGCCGAGCGCCGTAGTGCTTGCCCGACGAGGACGTAGGGCGTGATCCCGACGATCGTGCCCGTCCACCGGCGCGTAGACGTCGGTCACCGGGCGCGGCGCCGACGTCGAGCGAGGCGGTCGCCGGCCTCCCGTCACCGCCGAGCGCGTAGTAGCGCAGGCCGCTCGTGCCGCCGCCGAAGATGCTCCGCGCGACCCGGCTGACGAGCCCCTGGTTCGCCTGCCGGCCGACCGGGTCCAGGGCGAGCGGCCCGTCGGCCGAGGCGTGGTAGCCGATCGCGCGTCACACGGCTCTGCGCGACGGGCAGCTGGCAGCCCGAGCGTCGACTGGCAGCGCGACCACCTGCGGGCGCGGCGGCCCGGCAGGGAGAAGGCGTGTCGCGGGAGCCGGCGCAGCGGTCGCGACCGCGCTCGATCCGCCCGAGCCGAATGCGGTCAGGAGCAGCGTGATCGAGCGCGACCGACGCGAGCAGCATGAGCCCCGCCAAGCGCCTCTTTCGGCGCGCAGCGGCCACTTCCGCCCGCCGCCGCATCACAAGCGCGTGCCCGGAGGCGCGTGGCATCCGCGGCACCGTAACGAAGGCCGCGCTCGTCCTGCAACGGGACCCGTCGAGGCTCGACCGCGAGGGATCCTTCGACCTCGAAATCCCAGTCCCAGGGAGGCGGTCGTAGGTGTACGACCGCGGGAGGTACGATGCGTCGCATGGCCGGGCGTTCCGCCGGGGCCGCGAAGATTCAGATCCCGCGCTGGATTCAGCTCGTCGGCCTCCCGCTCGCTGCTGCTCGTTGCTGTGGGTGGTCGCCGGCGCGGCGCGTCACGTCGTCTTCCTCTTCCTCGTCGCCGGCACTGATCGCATTCCTGCTGAACCCGATCGTGCGGACGCTGACCCGGCGTCTGGATTCCCGCGCGGGTTCGGCGTCGCGCTGGTGTACCTGACGCTTCGCCGCCATCGTCGCTAGCCGCCGCGGTCGCGATCGGCACCGTCGTCGTCGACCAGACCAAGTCGAGCGCGAACCGGGTCGAACGACTACTTTACGGTCGAGCACGGACGGCCCCCGGCAGACGCGACGCCGACCGCGACGTCGACCGCTTCCAGCATCTGGCTCGACACCGCATCGCCTCGGCGGGATCAAGATCCAGAAGCAGGGCCACGACCTCGTCCAGCAGATCGCGCGACGAAGGACGTCTCGAGCTACACGGCGACGGTGATCGACTTCGTCGAGGGCGCGGCGATCGGCACGATCAAGTTCCTCTTCAGCCTCGTGCTCGTGATCGTGGTCTCGATCTACATGCTGCTCGACATGCCGCGGTTGGCGCGCGTCGTCGACCGGCGGTTCCCGCCGCATCCCGGGTCGCGTACCGCTGCTCGCGCGCGATCGAGCACTCGCTGGCGAGCTACGTGCAGCGGGCAGCTCCTGCTCTCGCTGATCATCGGCACGAGCGCCGGCCTCGGCCTGTGGCTGCTCGGGACGCTCGGCTGGGTGTCCGGGCGCCGACGACGTACGCGGTGCTCTTCGGCGCTTGGGTCGCGGTCACGGAGCTGATCCCGTACCTCGGCCCGTGGCTCGGGCGCGATCCCGCCGTTCATCTACGCGCTCGTGGTGCACCCGGTCTCGGCGATCTGGGTCGGGCTGCTCTTCCTCGCGATCCACCAGATCGAGGGCCACGTCGTCGTCCCGAACGTGATGGGCAGCGCGCTGCGCCTGCACCCGCTGCTCGTCATCTTCGGGCTGCTGGCCGGCGGCGAGATCTACGGCCTGCCCGGGCGCGCTCGTCGCCCTGCCGCCGCTGGCCGCCGGCCGGGCGATCTGGGAGTTCTTCTCGAGCGCGTGACGCTCGAGTCGTGGGAGGAGGGTCCGGCGATGCCGGTCGAGGTCGAGATCGAGGAGACGCGACCGATCGCACCCGTGCCGCCTGCCGATCCGCCCGCAGCGGCCAGCCGGTTGACGCCGGGGCACAGCTGCTCGCCGCCCGCGGCGTCGCGCGCAGGTTCGGCCAGCACGCCGCGCTCGAGCCGGTCGAGCTCGAGGTCTGGGACGGCGAGGCGGTCGCGCTCGTCGGCCCGAACGGCGCAGGCAAGTCGACGCTGCTCTCGCTGCTGGCGGGCGCGCTCGAGCCGAGCAGCGGGCACGATCGAGCGCGCAAGGGCGTGCGCGTCGGCTGGGCGCCGCAGCGGCCGGCGCAGTACGGGCGCCTCTCCGCGCGCGAGAACCTCGAGCTCTTCGCGCGGCTCGAGGGCGAGCTCGACCCGGAGGCGCGCCGACGAGCGCTGCTCGGCGGAGTTCGACCTGCCGGGCGAGGCGGCGCCGAGCGCCGAACCTCTCGGTCGGCAACCGGCAGCGCCTGAACCTCGCGATCTCGCTGCTCGGCGACCCCAGGTGTCCTGCTGCTCGACGAGCCGACCGCCGCGCTCGACCCCGACGCAGCGGCGGCGGCTGTGGAGCACGTCGCCGCGCGCTGCGCGCGGCGCGGCGGCGCGGTCGTCTTCGCGACCCAGAACCTCGAGGAGGTCGAGCGTATCGCCGACCGCGTCGCTGCCCTGCGCGACGGCCGGCCTCGTCTTCGCCGGGCCCGCGCGACCGACTACTGACCGCGCCCGAGAGCCGACACTCTGTCGCGCGTGAACCGGGTCGCGCTGCTCCTGCGCAAGGACCTGCTCGTGCTGCGTCGCTCGCCGCTCCTGCTCGGCATCCTGATCGCCTACCCGCTCGCGATCGCACTGCTGGTCGGCCTCGTCGCCAGCTACGCGAGCTCGAAGCCGCGGGTCGCGCTCGTGGACGAGGACAACCTGCCGGCGACGCGTCGTCGTCGGCGGCAAGCGCTTCGACGTCGACCGCACGATTCGACGAGGCGAGCCAGAACGTCGAAGCTCGTCCGGCTCTCGCCGGACGAGGCCGACGCGGCAGCTGCGACGAACGGCAAGGTCGTCGCCGTCGTGACCGTGCCGCCGGGCTTCATCGCGACGCTGAAGGGGATGGTCCGGAGCCCGCAGCTCGAGCTCGCAGCCTCGCGCGGAACGATCTCACTCGCGGGTCGAGCAGCAGGTGCAGGCGCTCGTCTACTCGCTCAACCGCCAGCTCCAGCGCGCGTACATCGCGAACGAACCTCCGCTACGTGACGCTGATCCTGCACGGCGGCGACGGCAGCTTCCTCGGCGCGCCGATCGACGTGCTCGGGCATCGAGCGGCCGAGCGGCTGCTCGACGCCGATGCCCGACGACGCCGAGAAGACGGCGGCTGCGCGACTTCATCCACGACGCGCGGCTCGCGCTCGCCAACACGGGCGACGCGCTCCGCTCGACCGCGCACCCGATCGAGCTCGTCCGCGCGTCCGAGCGCGGACGCACCTGGGTGCTCTCGGCCGAGGTGCAGGCCTACGCGCTCGCGCCTGACGATCACCTTCCTGGCGCTGCTCGCTCGCCGCCGGGTCGCTCGCCGCCGAGCGCGACGAGAACGTGATCGGCCGGCTGCGCGCGCGGGCTCGGTCGGGCTCGGCCAGCTGGTCTGGTCGAAGGTCGCGCTCGCCGCCGCGGTCGCGCTGGCCGCTCGGCCTGGCGATCTGCGCTCGCGTTCGGGATCGTCGATCGAGATCGGCGGCGTCGCCGGCGGCGAGCCGTGGCAGCGGCTGCCGCTGCTCGTGGTCGGGCTCGTCCTCGCGGGCGCTGCGCTCGGCGCGCTCGGCGCGCTGCTCGGCGCGCTCGCGCGCGAGGCGCGCTCCGGCCTCGCTCGTCGCGCTCCTGGTCGTGATGCCGATCGTCTTCCTCGGCCTGATCCCGCGCGAGGTCGTGCCCGCCGGCCGCCTGGCTCAGCGACGCGCTTCCCGTTCGCGCACGCCGTCCGCTTCTTCCAGCGCGGCGCTCTACGACCTGAGCCCTGGGCGAGCGTGCTGCGCGAGAGGGCTCTGGCTGGTCGCGCTCGGGCGTGGTCTTCGGCGGGCTCGCCCGGATCGGGAGCGCGTAGATTGTTGACGATGAGCTCGTTCCCGTCACGCGGCTGCGCCGGCTGCGCCGCAGCGACCGCCTGCGCTCGCTCGTGCGCGAGACGCGGCTCGACCTCGACGACTTCGTCTGCCGCTCTTCGTCGGCCCGCGACCGAGCCGAACGCGGAGCTGCCGGCGCTCGGCCGCTTCTCGGTCGACGATCTGCGTCACCGAGGCCGAGGAGGCTCGGACGGCTCGGCGTGCAGCGCGCGTGATCCTGTTCGGGATCCCGACGAGAAGGACGCCGAGGGCTCGGGCGCCTGGGACGACGACGGCGTCGTCCAGCGTGCGCTGCGCGCGCTGCGCGACGCGCTCCCGGGCTCGTGCTGCTGACCGACGTCTGCCTCTGCGAGTACACCTCGCACGGCCACTGCGGCGTGCTCGACGGCGAGCGAGGTCGACAACGACGCGACGCTCGAGCTGCTCGCGCCGCACGGCCGTCAGCCACGCCGACGCGGGCGCCGACGCCGTCTGCCCGAGCGACATGATGGACGGCCGCGTCGCGCGCGATCCGCGCCGCGCTCGACGAGCACGGCCTCGGAGACGCCGATCGTCTCCTACGCGGCCAAGTACGCCTCGGCCTTCTACGGCCCGTTCCGCGAGGCGGCCGACTCGACGCCGGCGTTCGGCGACCGCCGCGGCTACCAGATGGATCCGGCCAACGTGCGCGAGGCGCTGCGCGAGTGCGAGCTCGACGTCGCCGAGGGCGCGGACGCGCTGCATCGTCAAGCCTGCGCTGCCGAACCTCGACGTGATCCGCGCCGCGCGCGAGCGCTTCGACCTCCCGATCGGCGGCGTACAACGTCTCCGGCGAGTACGCGATGCTGAAGGCCGCCGGCGCGCGCGGCTGGCTCGACGAGCGCGCGGCCGCGCTCGAGTCGCTGACCGCGATCACGCGCGCGGGCGCCGACGTCGTCGTCTCGTACTGGACGAAGGGAGCTCGCGGGCTGGTTGTAGCCGGCGAGCCTCTGGGAGACGATCGCGCAGGAGGCCGCCGCGCGAGAGCCGTCTGGGGCAGGCGCGCTGACGCGGCGGACCAACGCGAGCGCGAGCCCGTCTTCTCGCCGCTCGGCGAGGATCGGTACGCGCTCGGGCTCGAGACGATCTACGAGGGCTACCTGCTCCACTACGGCCGGCCGCGTCTGTTCGCGCCCGCCGACGACGACACGGCGCTGCTGCTCGGCGACTACCTCGTACGCGCACGGCCTCGTCCGCGTCGCAGAAGTGGCACCGGTCGAGGCGGTGGCCGACCTCGCCGCGCTGATCTCGCTCTGCGCGCAGCTGCGCGCCGACGGACTTCCCGGCGACGGCGGAGGCCTGGGCGGCGACGGCGGCGACGCTCGGCGGCGGCGAAGCCGGCGCGTCGGGCCTGGGCAGCCGGGCACCGGAGGCGTCGAGCAGGCGCCCGAGCAAGCCACCGAAGCGTCGGGTAGGAGTCGCCTCGATGGCCTGCTCGCTCGCTCGCCGCGAAGACCGCCGCCGAGGAAGGCCTCGACGTGATCACGCGCGATGCTGGTCGTCGGCCTGATCTTCCTGCGGCGTGATCGTGCCTCGGCGAGCTGACGCCACTGGCTGCGGCACCGCCGGCTACTGGAGCCTATGGCGCCGCCAGGCGACCTCCGCGACGTGGATCGCGCTCCTCGAGCGCGAGGGCGAGCTCGTGCGCGTCGTCCGCCGAGGTCGACCCGCACCTCGAGGTCACGGAGATCGTCGACCGCACGGTCAAGGCCGGCGGGCCGGCGCTGCTGTTCGAGAGCCCGAAGGGCTCGAGCACCCGCTGCTGATCAACCAGTTCGGCACCGAGCGGCGGATGTGCCTCGCCTTCGGCGCCGAGCGCGCTCGACGACGTCGGCCGCGCGGCTCGGCGACGTGCTCGAGATGCAGCCGCCGCAGGGGCCTCGCCGAGAAGGTGCGCGGCCTGAAGAAGCTGAAGTCGATCGCCGACTCGCAGCCGAAGACGCGTCCGCAGCGGCGCCCGCGCAGGAGGTCGTCCTCACCGGCGACGAGGTCGACCTCGGCCGCCTGCCGGTCCAGACCTGCTGGCCGGGCGACGCCGGCGCCGTTCATCACGCTCCCGGCCGTGATCACGCAGCGACCCGCGCACCGGCGGCCGCAACGTCGGCATGTACCGGATGCAGGTGCTCGACCAGCGCACGACCGCGATGCACTGGCAGATCCACAAGGACGGCCGCGCCGACTACCTGCTCGACCGACGGCAAGCTCGAGGTCGCCGTCGCGCTCGGGCTCGACCCGGTCACCGCGTACTGCGCGAGCGCGCCGCTGCCCGAAGCACGTCGACGAGCTCATGCTCGCCGGCTTCCTCGCGCGGCGAGCCGGTCGAGCTCGTGCAGGCGAAGACCGTCGACCTCGAGGTCCCCGCCAACGCCGAGATCGTGCTCGAGGGCTACATCGCGCAGGACGAGCTCGACCGACGAAGGGCCCGTTCGGCGACCACACCGGCTACTACACGCCGGCCGAGCCGTTCCCGGTCTTCCACGTCACCGCGATGACGATGCGGCGCGACGCGATCTACCCGTCGATCGTCGTCGGCAAGCCGCCGCAGGAGGACGCCTGGCTCGGCAAGGCGACCGGAGCGGATCTTCCTGCCGGCGATCCGGATGAGCGTGCCCGAGATCGTCGACTACGACCTGCCGGTCGCCGGCGCGTTCCACAACTGCTGCATCGTCTCGATCCGCAAGAGCTTTCCCGGGCCACGCGCAGAAGGTGATGCACGCGATCTGGGGCCTCGGGCTGCTGAGCCTGACGAAGGCGGTCGTCGTCGTCGACGAGTGGGTCGAACGTGCACGACTACGAGGAGGTCTTCTTCCGCGTCGGCGCCAACGTCGACCCGAAGCGCGACGTGCTGCATCAGCCGAGGGCCCGCTCGACCACCTCGACCACGCGCCGACGCTCCAGTTCTACGGCGGCAAGCTCGGGATCGACGCGACGCACGAAGGGCCCCGAGGAGGGCACGCGGCCGTGGCCGCCGGAGATCGAGATGAGCGACGAGGTGCGCCGCTCGTCGACGAGCGCTGGGACGAGTACGGCCTCGGCGGCGTGCCGCGGGCGCCGAACGGCCGCCGCGAGAGCGCTCGTTGCGCCAACTGTTACGTCGTTGACGCGGCCAGACCTGCAACGATTGAATCCCGACGCCCGACGACGGAAGGAGAGACGCTTGGAAGAGCGCCCGGGGGACGAGCAGACCGCAGCTTCCGCCGCCCAGCCTCTGGCCGGTCGGGCTTCGCCGTCGGCATCGTCTGCCTGCTCGTCGGCCTGGTCGATCAGCTGGCCGGTCGCGGCCGTCGGCGCCGCGATCGCGCTCTGTCTTCGGGTTCCTCTGGGCCCGCGACGTCGCGACCGGCGCGCGCGTCACGGCCGCGCCGACGGTGACGCGCCGAGGCCGCCGGCCAGGCGCCGCCGCCATGCCGGAGCCGGACGCCCGGCGAGCGCTTCCCGCGCAACACGCTTCCTCGAGGCGCGACGCTCGGCCTCGGCGCCGTGATCGGCGCGATCGTGACGCTGCCCGCGGCTCGGCTTCGCGCTCCTGCCCGGCTTCCTCAAGCAGAAGGCGCACGAAGGTCGACCTCGGCCCGATCACCGACTTCGAGGAGGACCAGTGGAAGGTCGTCACCTTCGTCGCGCGACCCGAGCCAGGGCGAGATCTCGCCGCCGCACGGCCTTCATCCGCAACAACGGCCTGCTCGAACGGCGTGCCGAGCTTCACCGTGCATCTCGAACCGCTGCGTCGCACGTCGGCTGCCCGGTGCAGCCGGGCGGCCCGGTCTTCGACGACAGGAGAGAAGACGGTCAAGACGCGCCAACGGCGACGTCGACTGATCACGCCCGTGCTGCCCGCGGCCGGCTTCATCTGCCCGTGCCACGGCGGCTACCTACGACCAGGAGGGCAACCGCATCGCCGGCCCGCCGGTGCGCGGGCTCGACCGCTACGAGTTCCGACATCGTCGACGGCCGCCTCGTGCTCGGCGACCTGCTACAGCGTCGCGCAAGGTCGAGGGCTCGGGCAAGGCCGCCAAGATCGAGAGGTCCGGCTCGCACGGCCCGGGCCAGCACGTCGACGGCCCCGAGGCCTGGCTCTACCCGCTGCAGCCGCCGCACTGATGGCGACCACGCAGACAGACAGCCAGGCGCAAGGCTCGAGCAGCGCGCGTCATGCTATCCGCTCGACTGGCTCGAGGAGCGCTCCGGCCTCGTCGGCGGCATCACGCTACTTCCTCTTCCGCAAGGTCCCCGGGCGACTCGAGCTGGTGGCACACGCTCGGCTCGGCGACGCTGACCGCGTTCCTCGTCCAGCTCGTCGACCGGCGTGATCCTCGCGATGTACTACAAGCCCGACCCCGAGACGGCGCACGCATCGATCGAGCACATCACGCAACGACCTCTGCGGGTGGCTGGCTCGTCCGCGGCATGCACCGCTGGGGCGCGAGCGTCTTCATCATCCTGATGTTCCTGCACATGGCGCGCGTGTTCCTGTTCGGCGCCTACAAGTACCCGCGCGAGCTGAACTGGATCGTCGGCGTGCTCATCCTGGCGACGGGCCTGCTCGAGGGCCTCACCGGCTACCTGCTGCCCTTCGACCAGACGGCGTACTGGGCGACCGTGGTCGGCGGTCAACATCAACGGCACCGCGCCCGTTCATCGGGCCCGTGCCTGGCGAGCGTTCTTGCGCGGCGGGGCCGAGATCGGCCGGACACGCTGGCCCGCTTCTACTCGATGCACATGCTGCTCATCCCGGGGCGCTGATCGGGTCTGATCGGCCTGCACCTCTACCTCGTCGTCCGCCTCGGCGTCACCTCGCCGCCGTGGTCGACAGGACGAGCCGCGCGAGCTGCGGCCCGACGAGCCGAGCCGCAGCCGACGCGCTCGGGCCTCGTCCAGCCCGGCCCGACGGCCGCGGGCGTTCGCAGGAGGCCATCCGAGTGAGCTCGCTCGACGAGCGCCGCGCGGGCTCCAGGCGCTACAAGGAGGACGTCAAGAAGCGGGCAAGCCGTTCTACCCGTTCGCGATGTTCCACGACACGGTGATGAGCCTCGTCGTCGTGTCCGTGATCGTCGGGCTCGCGATGCATCTGGCGCTACATCCGGACGATCGCTCGGCCCGCTGATCGGCCGCCACGCGACGGCCGATCCCGGGCACGACCTCGCTTCGTGCCGCGGCCGCGACTGGTACTTCTACTTCCTCTTCTACCTGCTGCGGATCTTCAAGTGGCCGGAGTCGGTGATCCTCGCCACGGTCGGGATCCCGACGATCTGCCGATCATCCTGCTGCGTGCTGCCGTTCATCGACACGCGGCATGGAGCGGCGGCTCATCGCGCCGGCCGGTCGCGGTGGTCGCAGCGCGCCCTGACGGTGTCTCGATGGGCGTCCTCACCTACAAGGGCGCCGACCGCGCAGGAGGCGATCGCGAGCGAGGTCGAAGGCGGCGATCCCGAGCTGGGCGCAGAAGCAGGGCTTCGGGCAACAACGGCAAGCGCTCGCCGGCGCGGAACCTGTTCGCCGCAGTCGGGCTGCACCAACTGCCACACCTACCTCGGCACGGGCTCGCTCGAACCTCGGCGCCCCGGACTCTCGACCGCCGAGGGCGCGAAGGGCAAGGGGCATCCAGTTCCAGATCGACCACCTCAAGTGCCCGAGCTGCGTCAACCCAGGCTCGCCGATGCCGCCGTTCGCCGCGCCTCGGCGAAGACAACCTGCACAAGCTCGCCGATCTTCCTCGAGGCGTCGAAGGGGCCCGCAGGGTAGCGCCGCTGTGCGTCTTCCTCGGCATCACGGGCGCCTCGGGAGCGCCGTACGCGGCCGGCTGCTGGAGGCGCTCGCCGGCGCCGGCTGCGAGGTCGGCGTCTGCGCCTCGCGCGCCGGGATCGAGGTGCTGGCGACCGAGCTGCTACGGCGACGCCCGGCTCTCCGGCGGACGAGACGCTGGCGCGGCTGACCGAGCCGGTGCGCGACGCGGTCACGCTGTACGACGAGCGCGACTGGCACGCGCCGTACGCGAGCGGCTCGGCCAAGGTGGACGCCTACGTGATCTGCCCGTGCTCGATGGGCACGCTCGGGGACGATCGCCTCGGGCGCGATGTCGAACCTGATCCAGCGGGCGGCGACGCGTCGCGCTGAAGGAGGAGCGCAAGCTCGTGCTCTGCCCGCGCGAGACGCCGCTCTCGCTGATCCACCTCGAGAACATGCTGCGCGTGCGGCAGGCGGGCGCGGTCGTGCTCTTCCTCGCGCCGGGCTTCTACCACGGCGCCGCCTCCGTGGACGATCTCGTCGACTTCGTCGTCGCGACGCTGCCTCGACCAGCTCGGCGCTCGAGCACGCAGCTCGTGCGCCGCTGGGGGCAGGACTGAGATGACGGTCGAGACCGGCAGGCTCGCGCCCGACGCGGTGCGCACGATGTTCGACCGCATCTGCGCCGGTCTACGACGCGATGAACCGGACGATGACGCTCGGGCTCGACCAGCCGCTGGCGGCGCGCGGCCGCCGAGGCGGTCGTCCGGCACGGCGACCGCGTGCTCGACGCGTGCTGCGGCACCGGCGACCTCGCGATCGCGGCCATGCGAGGCGGGGGCGGCCGCGGTCACCGGGCTCGACTTCTCGCGCGCGGATGCTCGAGCGCGCTCGAGCCAAGTCCGCGAGATCGAGTGGGTCCAGGGCGACCTGCTCGCGCTGCCCTTCGACGACGGCGAGTTCGACGCGGCCACGGTCGGCTTCGGCGTCCGCAACCTCGACGACCTCGAGCGCAGGGCTGCGCCGAGCTGCGGCGCGTGCTCCGGCCCGGCGGGCCGGCTGGCGATCCTCGAGATCACGCAGCCCCGCGGAGTGCTCGCGCCGTTCTACCGCCTCTGGTTCGATCGGCTCGTCCCGCTCCTCGGGCGAGGTGCTTCCCGGCGGCTCGGCGTACACGTACCTTCCCGCGAGCGTGCGCCGCTTCCCGGCCCGGAGGACCTGGCCGCGCTCTTGCGCGAGGCGGGCTTCGAGGACGTTCGCTGGCACGTCTGTCGCGGGCGGGATCGTCGGCGCTGCACATCGGGGAGGTGACCGCGTGAGCCTCGCGACCATCCGCGAGACGCCCGGGCTCGACGCCTACCTCGACGACCTCGAGCAGCGGCTGACGGCGGCGGTGCAGGCGCACCCGGGTCTCGTCGTCCGAGGTCGGGGGCGAGGCGCTGGCGGCGGGCGGCAAGCGGCTGCGGCCGCTGCTGGTCTTCCTCGCCGCGCGCCCGGCCGGAGGCGCCGCTCGCGGCGGGCGCCGCCGTCGAGCTCGTGCACATGGCGACCCTCGTCCACGACGACCTGATCGACCAGCGCTCGCTACCGGCGCGGCAAGGCGGCGGCCTGGGCGAGCTCACGGCCCCGACGCGGCGCGGGCGGCCGGCGACTACCTGTTCGCGCGGGCGTTCGCCGAGCTCGCCGCCACGGGCGACTGACGAGGCCGTCGGCTGCCTCGCCGAGCGCGACGCTCGCCCTCGCGCGCGGCGAGGCGCTCCAGCGGGCGCCAGACGAATGATCCGGACACGAGCGTCGAGGCTACCTCGAGCGCTGCGCCCTCAAGACCGGGAAGCTCTTCGAGGCCGCCTGCCTCCTCGGCAGCGGCGGCGACGGAGGGCCTCGGCGCGTTCGGCCTCGCGCTCGGGATCGCGTTCCAGATCGCAGACGACATCCTCGACTGCTCCGGGCGAGACGATCGAGACGGGCAAGATCGCCGGCACCGACCTGCGCGAGGGGACGCCGACGCTGCCGCTGATCCTGGCCGCGCGCGAGGACGACACCGTTCGCGCGGCGCTTGCCGGTGGCCCGCTGGACGGCGCGCTCGATCCGCGTCGCCGAGACCGGAGCGCTCGAGGTCGTCGCGCGAGGCTCGCGCTCGACTACGCCCGCCAGGCCCGCGCATGCCTCGACGGCAACGTGCGCCGCGCCGAGCTCAGGAGGCCCTGACCGACGCCGTGGTGGACCGGGGAGTCGTGACGGCCACGCTCAGCCAGCGCGATCCCGGCGCTGCCCGTTCGCCGATGCCGCGGCAGCGGCAGCGTTCTACCGCGACCGGCTCGGCTTCCACCGTGCTGCACCACGGACGCCGGCGGTTTCGCCGTTCTCGGAAGGGACGACGCCGTCGTCCACCTCTGGCAAGCCGGTGACGAAACCTGGCGCAACCGCGACTCGATCGAGCGGCCGGTTCAGTCCGGCGCCGAGTCGTTCATCGCGGGCACGGCGCAGCTGCCGGATCCGCGTCGAGGGCTGTCGACGAGCTCTACGAGGGAGCTCCGAGGCAACGACGTGCTCCACCCCGTGTCCAAGGACGGCGTCGACGCCACCGACTTCGGCACACGGGAGTTCGCCACCCTCGACAGCGACGGCAATCCTCGTGACCTTCTTCCAGTGGGTCTCGGCGTGATCCGGCTCGGCCGCATCTCGTACGTGAACATGGCGCCGGTCTTCTTCCGGCTCGACGCCGAGGTCGACGAGGTGCAGGGCGTGCCGACCGAGCTGAACGCGCGGCTGCTCGGACGGCGAGCTCGACCTCGCGCCGATCTCCTCGATCGAGTACGCGCGTCACGCCGACCGGCTGCGGCTGCTGCCGCGGCTCTGCGTCTCCTCCGAGGGCGCCGTCGACTCGATCCAGCTCGTCGCGCGCAAGCCGCTCGAGCAGGTGCGGACCGTCGCCGTGACGCCCGAGAGCGCGACCTCGGTCGTGCTGACGCAAGGTGCTGCTGCCCGAGGCCCGGCACGTCCCGCTCGGCGAGGAGGCCGACGCGAGGCTGCTGATCGGCGACGCCGCGCTGAAGAGCGCGTTCGAGGACCCGACCCCGCACCACGACCTCGGCCGCCTCTGGCTCGAGCGAACCGGGCTGCCGATGGTCTTCGCCGTCTGGGCGTGTCCCGAGCCGATCCCGGGCGGCCTGCGCCGAGCTCGAGGCAGGCGCTTGGTCGAGTCGGTGCCGACCGCCCGCGCCGAGCCCGAGCGGCTCGCGTACGAGGCCAGCACGAGCGCTACGGCGCTACTCCGGCCGGCTTCCTGGCGCGGTACTTCGAGAGTTGCGCGCTATCGCTTCGGCCCGCGCGGAAGCCTGTCGCGCCGGACTGCTGACGTTCCTCGAGTTGGCGCGCGACGTGTGGGCAGGCTCGACGAGGTCCACGGAGCTCCGCTTCGTGGCCGACGCCGAAAGCCGCGGTCTGATCGAGTTCAGGCCTGAGGGGACGCTGAAAAGCCCATGCGAGGTTTCGCGACATCCGAGCCGCTAAATCGCGCCGCTCAATCAGAGCCTGCCGATCGGTCTTCGAAGGTGACGATATGGTCACCGCGTTGAGACCGATCGAAGTCCGGACGGCGGCTGCAGATGAGGTGCCGACGGTGGCGGCGGTGCTGGCGGACGCGTTTATCAACGACCCCGTGTTCACGTTCCTTCGGCCGGGCCGTCTGCGGCAGAGAGGCACTGGACCCCGGACGTCACTGCGGCTTTTTTCCTGCAGACCAGCCGCTTCAAGGGGACAATGCCGGAAGGGCCCATGATCGCCCTTCGCCCGGACCCCCTTGCGACCCGCTGCCGTGCTGGTGGGCGAGGGCCATGCCCCCGGCGAGCGAGTACTTCCTCGCGTCTGGGGAACCAAGCTCCGTTCACGCTCCTGGATCGACCTGATTTGGAAGGCAGAGCCAGGTTTGACGCCTCACAGGGACAGCTAGAGGCCCGTTGATTGACGAGGCGCCGAGGAGATCTCCTTGCGACTGAATTCGGGTGACCCGCCGTGAGCGAAAGCTGGGGGAGGCCCCGGACAGAGGTCGGCTGAGATCGTGTCGGTGACCGTGACGGCAGCCGACGAGGCACCCAATAAGGTCGATCACCAGCGACGCGACCGTCGAGGTCTTTCCGCCTCCAGACCACTCGCGCCGCTTTCGGTCACGTCAGGCTCGTCGCCGATCCGGTCAGCCGCGCACGGGATGCACCCGGAGCGCCAGGCGTCCGTCGGACGTTTTTGATCCGGCCGTCCGGTCGGCTCGCACCCGACAGCGTGACTGACAGCTTCCCAGCCTCGATCCCGTCGGCGAGCGAGATGCTCGACGCTCCGCTGGCGTCCATGTTCTCCAGCGCCTCGGACCGTCACGTCCGCCTTCAGGGTTGCGTTGGAGATGGAGGTGCCCGACTTCAGGTCGACGTGGAGGGTGTCGCCGGAGACACCGACGTCCAGCTCGTCGACCAGGTTGTCGTCCACGTGCACGGTCACTGTCTCGGCGGCGCCGACCGACACCCGCACCTCGAACGCGCGCGCCCGACCTCCAGCCGCGAGAACGAGGAGCACGGGGATATCCCGCGACACGACGCTGCCCGAAAGCCGGCGACGGAGGTTGAGAGACCTCACCTCCGCACGCCGCGGTTCCGAGGCAGATCGCGACGGCGGCAACGCCGGCCCAGACCCGGAGTCCAGTCATGCGCCGACTGTTGCACTCTCCACTCGCCTTGACAAGACGAAGAGCGCCTGGCGACGTGTGGGTGCGATAGACGCGCAGTTCCGCCTGCAAACCGGTGGTTTTCCAACGAGAACTGAGTTTATGCACCCCACGCCCCGCGTTGGCCGCGGCGAAAGTACTTCTCGCCGCTGCTAAGCCAGAAGGGCGAGACGAGTCCATTGCTGCCCCCGAAGGGCGGGGACCCACCGTACCCTGCGGCTGTTTTCCCCCTGCAAAACGTCCTTTTCGGGGACCGCGGGAAAAAGGGCCATGATCGCCATGTTGGACCACCAGGGGAAGCGACCGATGCCCGTGCTCGTGGGCGAAGGCGATGCCCCCGTTGTGGAGGCAGAGGGGATGGACGTCGGGAAGAGTGCCACGATCCTTCTTTGGGCTACGGCGCGATGTTGTGGTTGAGGTGGAAGACGTTGTCCGGGTCGTACCGCCGCTTGACCTCCCGCAGCCGGTCGTAGTTCGGCCCGTAGGCTGCGCGGATGGCGTCCTCGGCCTGATCGTCGCCGAGGTAGTTGAGCCAGCGGCGTGCGGTCCCGAAGTGCGGCCGCAGCGCACGCGAACGTCTCGCGGCGTCAGGCGATGTTCGCCTCGCGTGTCGGCCGGATCCGTCCAGACGGACGGGATGAGGAGGTTCCAGCCTTCGTCGCGGTGCGGCACCGCCGTCTCGGTCACGCCGACGCGCGTCACGGCGCCGTGGAAGTGCTCGAACAGGATCGCCGTCATCGGTGAGGGCGCCGGTCGCGAACCGTCTCGACGGCGACGTCGATCAGCTCGTCGGAGAGGCCGCGCGTGAAGCTCGAGAGCCAGTAGTTGAGCGATCCGGTCGGGTAAGCCTGCGTCGAGGATCGTGTTCATCACCGGGTACGGCATCGGGCCGACCTCGACCACCAGCGGCGAGCCCCAGGTCTTGAACGGCTCGAGGTCGCGCTCCGCCTCATCCGGGATCTCCGGTGTGGAAGACGACCAGCGCCGACGAGCTTGGCGCCGGAGCCGTCCGGTGCGTGCACGAGCCCGGCGAACACGGTCAGATCGTCCGAGGCGTCCGCCACCGCGTCGCGGTAGAAGCGCAGCATGTCCGGCGCGGCCTCGATCGGATGGGCGATCAGTCCGCCGACGATCGTCTCGACCGGGTGCAGGCGGTACGTGAACGACGTCGCGACTGCCGAAGTTGCCCCCGCCTCCGCGAAGCGCCCAGAAGAGATCGGCGTGCGAGGCGGCGTCGACATGGAGCACATCGCCCTCCGCCGTGACGAGCTCGACCGCGAGCAGGTTGTCGGCGGCGAGCCCGTAGCTTGGCCATCAGCCAGCCGAGGCCGCCGCCGAGCGTGTAGCCGGCGATACCGGTCCCGGAGACCGCGCCTCCGGTCACGGCCAGGCCGTGCTCGGCGGCGGCGTCGTTCAGCTCCGCCCAGATCACGCCGCCCTCGGCCGTCGCGGTTGCCTGGTCGGGATCGATCGCGATCCCCTTCATCTGCGGCGAGGTCGATCATCACGCCGCCGTCCGTCACGGCGCGGCCGGCGACGTTGTGGCCGCCGCCGCGGATCGAGACCTCGAGTCCCGCCCGGCGGGCGAGCGCAGAGCGCTGCGACGACGTCGTCCGCTCGTCCGGCAGCGGACGATCAGAGCGGGCCTGCGGTCGATGAGCCCGTTGTACAGGGCGCGAGCTTCGTCGTACCTCGCGTCCTGCCGGGCCAAGTACGGGTCCGGAGACCTGTCTCGGCGAAGCTCGGTGGCGAGTTTGGGGTCCAAGGATGTGCTCACAAGCTCTCCATTCTTTGTCGATGGCACGACCGGTCGTGCGGTGCGGCAGTATACGAACGTTCACTGCTAAATTGTCAAGCATGAGGACAGACAAGGGGTCCGAACACCCGCGCGCAGCGGAGCGACGGGATCCGTGGTAGGCAGGCCATCCTTCACGAGTCGGCACGTCTCGCCACCGTCGAAGGGCTCGAGGGTCTCTCGATCTGCTCGTCTTGCCGATGCGGTCGGGATGAGCAAGAGCGGCCTCTACGCCCATTTCGGCTCGGAAAGAGGAGCTTCAGCTCGCGACCATCGACGCCGCGATCGCCGTGTTCACCGACCAGGGTGATCAGGCGAAGCGCCAGGCGCTACGCCCGACTCGACCGACGCTTTTTGCCGACAAATGGACAGAGCTTCTGAAATTGCCTCTCGAGGAGGGCGGAACGACCACGATGTTTGCCACTGCCATCGCTTTTCCAGCGGTGTGATTCCGGCCAGCCCGCGGATGTGCGTTGATCGCCTCTCATCGCGATCCACTGCCGACGACTCTCCCGACTCCACGGGCGATCACGCCGCCTTGCCTGCCGCCTCCTCGGAATAGCCATAATTCTACCGGCTTTCCTGAGGCGAGGAGATCGCGATCGGCGTTCAGCGGAGGAGGATCCCGGGCGTCGGCGCCGGCAGCGTTCGGTCGGAGAGGCCACTTCGCGCCTCGCCCCAGTGCGGGTTGATGTCGCCGCCACGGGGCCACATCGAGCCCGGGGCCGGCCGAGCGGTCTGACCGGCTCACGGCGGTCGCTGCGCGGTCGCAAGCTCCACGCGTCAGGGAGCCGCTGGAACGAATGCTCCCAGCCTATGAAGCACTGGAAGTCAGCTGGCCCGGTAATGCACGAACCGTCCGCCGGGCACCGGGCTCACGCTCGGGTGACGACATTCCCGAACGCTGGCCCAGGCGTCATACCCTCAAGCCCAGATCGAGAGGGGGCAGGCATGTAGGCGGCACGGGAAACCGCCAAGCCGTTAGGCTCGCGGCATGCCCGGGCGCGACTCGACGACTCCGGTTCAGGCCTCGCACCCGCCGGCGACGGCTGGTTCGTCGTGAACGTGCGGGACGCCCAGTGGTTGACGTCGGAGAACGGCGAGAAGCAGCCGCCCGGTTCGGAGTGCCGTTTCGAAAGCCGGGAGTTCTCGTTCCCGCAGCTCGGCATCAAGCTCCGCGTCCTGGAGCCGGGCCAGCCGAACGGCCTCTACCACTCCGAGAATCAGCAGGAGGCGTTCCTCGTGCTTTCAGGGGAGTGCAGGCTGCTCGTCGAGGGTGAGGAGCGGCTCCTTCGGCCGCTGGGACTTCTTCCACAGTCCCGCCGGGACCGAGCACATCTTCGTGGGCGCCGGCGACGGGCCGTGCGTGATCCTGATGGCCGGTGCACGGTTGGAGGACGAGCAGCTGCACTACCCGGTGTCGGAGCTCGCGGCGCGCTACGGGGCGAGCGTGGAGGAGGAGACGTCCGACTTCAAGCAGGCGTACGTGCGGTTCGAGCCGTCACGGCGGGAGCGGCCCTCGTACTGGGAACGCTCCCTGGGCGGGATGACACCCGCGCTCCGCTCGGCTGACAGGACCTTTGTGCGACCGTCTTAATCCGCCGACCAGTTCCGCTAATGACAATGTCGGCTCGGTCGGCCGTTGGTATGCACTGACGCCCAGCGATCTTCTTCGGGGATCCACTCCTCCAGCCCGCACCCGCGCGAGCATCCTCGCCCGTCGCGTTCGACGCCGCAGCGGAGACGTACCTCCTGCGGCGTATCGGCCAGATCGTGAGGTCGTAGCCGGTCGTAGCTCGTCTTATCAGTGAAGTTCCCCTCGACGATCACCAAATCCGCCAGGTAGACGAGATGCCACTCGGCAAGCTCATCGCTGTCCCAGTCGTAGCGTTGGTAGCGAACGCCTTCGCCATCGACAGAGTGGTTGGAGCACCTGATCAGCGCACCGTCGCCAATCAAGCTTCCATCGACCTCGTTTCCGCTCGTTGCCCTCCGTTTCCCGTCAGCGGGCCGGTAGAAGTCATCGAACTGAACGACAGTCGCATTGGGGGAGAGGCCGCAAGCTCTCTCGCAAACGTGCTCTTGCCGGCCCCGCCTCTGGCCGTCGATGCCGGCGAGCACGGTTTGACGACTGCCACAGCCCCCGAGGATTCGCGACACCTCTTCCAGAACGTTGGGATCGAACCTCGCTCAGGCCTGAAATTTACACCGCAGCCGCTTCGGGTGACATTCTCGAACGCTGTGCCCGGGCAGCTGGAATGAGCCCCGACCTGCTGTTGGGCTTGCTTCGAGCCACTGCGGCCCGCTGCGTTCCGATTTGATCCGCGCAATGCCGACGCCCGGATGGGAACGCTTCGAGGCCTTCCTTTGGAGAACGAGTTCTCTCCTGGTGTTCGCGGAAGGTGAGTCGCTTGTTGTCGACCCTGCGATCTCGGCAGACGAAGTGGCCAGGATAGGTCGCAGGGCGCTGGAGCTTGACGCTCCGGTTCGGCATGTGCTGATCACGCACGGGGACTGGGACCACGTCTGCGGCATCGGCGGCTTTCCGATGCGGTGGTCGCGATGGGCGAGGAGACGGCGGCGAAGGTGGAGGACGGCTCGCGCGTTCAATCCATCCAGCGCGCCGTCGAGGCGTACGGCTTCGTCTCCTCTGGATCCCCGCGCGTCGACGAGACGTTCGCGCGCGGCTCTGCGGTCGCGCTCGGCGAATTCGTCGTCGAGACGTTCCCGCTCGTCGGCCACACCCCCGATGGCAGCGGCTTCCGGCTTCGTGAGCTCGGGCTACTCGTCGTCGGCGACTACCTGTCGGCGGTCGAGTTTCCTTCGCGACTTCACCGGCCGCGTATCGGCTGACCCTTGCCGGCTTGATCGAGCTGCTTCGGCGAAGACCCACCGGAGACGGTGATCCCGGGCCACGGTCCGCCGCTCGCGGCCGAGGAGGCTCTCGGCGTTGCCGAGGCCGGATCTTGGCTACCTCCGCTCCCTTCACGCGGCCGTCGTCGACGCGCTGGCCCAGAACGGAACACGCGACGAGGCGCGTGCTGCCGGCTGGCCGTCGCGCTGCCACGAGAGTGCTCGCCCGACCTCGACGAGATGCGCGGCTTCAACGTCGACCGGCAGATCGAGGAGATCCTCCCGCGTCGTAAGACTCTTACCCGATAGCTCCCCGGGAGCGGGCCGTGAGCTCCCGACTCGAAGGACGCGCGTCAGCGATGCCGCCGCGTTCTGGTGACATTTCCGCACACAGGCCGCAGGGCGAGGGAATTCACGCACGCACGGCGGGAGTCCTGGTAGACGCCCTCCGTCCTCGCGTGAGTCACCTACCGAACGTCGGCCTCGAGCTTGTGCTCGAGCTCGCGGAGCCGCCGACCCAGTGGCATCTTCGAGGCCCTGTCGGTGTGCAAGGTGTCGAGCGCGCAGGCCAGGAAGCACGCCGCGCCCAGCGACGTGTTCCAGTTGGCCGCCGCCTGGTCGAGCATCGACCCGGTCGACGGAACGACGTAGCCGGCGACAGCCGAGATTCCGAAGAAGACGCAGCCGAGCAGGTTGACTGCCCGGCTGCCACCATCCCGCGCCGCCGCGCACCGGCAACCATCCATGACGCGCCGAGGCGCGGTAGGCGATCGCGCCTGAGACGAGGAAGCAGATCGACCCGCGCCAATCGGGCCGCCAGACGAGCTTGTTGTACTCGGGGCTCGTCAGGGCGGTGTGCATCGCCTGGTACGTCGTGACGTTGAAGAACAGCGTGCCGGCGGATTGAATGATGGCGGCCCACCACGCCGCGCCTCCGCCACCGGGGAGTGCCGTTCGGACCAGGCCAGCCAGCTCTGTAGCCCTCCGCCGGCCGTGAACAGGATCGAGCCGATGAAGAAGGTGATCGGCGTCAGCCGAGTCGCCGACCAGCTGCGCGTAGCCGGGGAACGGGCCAATGAGGAAGCACGTCGACCCAAGAGCAAAACAGAGGGCCATCCAACGCGAGCGGCTCATGACTCGACGCTCGCTCTGTCCGATCCGTCCTGTTGTCCCAACCAGGTTTCCGCCGACCTTTTTCACCTATGCACCCTGCCGCCGCCGTCTTCGGCCGTCACGCGGGTCACTCACCGCGCGCTAGTACTCCCAACCGCTCGTGGTCGATGGCATGCACCAGCGCGTCCGCATGACGATGCACGAGCTCCCAGTCCGATTCTGCAGTGCGCCGGAAGACCCACGTCACGCGCAGCGACCAGTCCTGCTCCGGGAGATCCCCGATCGTCCCGTGCTGTCGCTCGATGACGACGAGCACCGCCAAGTCGCCGGACGTGCAGGTCTCCACGACCTCGACCTTCGCCTCGCCGCCGCGAAAGAACTGCGCTAGAGCATCCAACGCCCCGTCCGAGTCGTCGAATCCTCGCGCCGGGTCGCCACCGTACGGCGACATGAGCGTGTAGTCGTGCGCATGCTTGATCCGGGCGGCATAGCCCTCGATATCGCCCGAAATCAGGGCTTGCGCCGCCTCGGTTATCCGTTGAACGAGCGCGGCTAGCTCTTGGTCCGTCACTGTGCGAGCCAAGGCCCACACCTCCCCGGCGTCGGATGTGTGCGCATGCTACGGACTTACACGACAACTGGGATGGATGCGCGGCCTGAGCGCTATTCGAGGGGCGAGCCGCCGCTGACTGCCTCCCCTCTTCGACCTCGCCGGTGTCGACGAAGCCAAAGCGTGTGTAGAAGGACTGCGGCGAGTGCTCGCCCGGGTGGTAGCTGAGCTTCATCTCCTTGACGCCGTCTGCGGTGCTTCTTCTGACGAGCAGTTCAGATGCGCGCAGCCACGTACCTGTGCCTGGTGGCCGGCGTCGATCATGAAGCGCCAGACCCAGAACTCCTTCGGCGGGTCGCGGAACGCCATGACGAACCCCACGGGATCGTCATCGGCATAGATGGCGCGAAACCACGACCGTGGCTCGAAGTGAGCCTCGGCGATCGAGCGTGCGTTCGTGGCGACGTACGGCTCCTGCTCGGGCTCGACCGCGCGAGATCGAGCACCGCCCGTAGTGAGTCCTGTCGGTGATCTCGCGAAGTTCGACCCCGGCGGCCATCTCTGGCATCTGACCAAGATTTGGCGGCGCGCACGATCTGGAGGGATTGCCGCACACCGGACGGTGACGAGTCCACCCAGATCAGCCGAGCCAGACCTTGCGGTGGGGCTCTGGCGCGGCGTTAGGTCTCGCAGACGTCGCACTGCGTAATGGCACGTTGCGCACGCCGAGGAGGCTGGCAGGAACCGAGCACGAGCAGGGCCACCTGGAGGGAGCGGTCTCGCGCTTCCTTGTTGATGCGGAGGATCTCTGCCTGCGACGTCCTTCAGGTTCGTCTGCGAGCAGCGGTGCTCGAGCTGCGCGTTGCTCATCACCTCGGCGTCGTCCTCGAGCGTGTCTGCGATCTGCTGCTGCTGTGCGGGTGGGATCACCGCGCTCGTTCTCGGTCTGGTTGGTGAATCGAGAGGCGAGGAAGGCGAGCATGATGCCGCCGGCCATCGCCAGTCCGAACGAGAGCCCGAACGGAGCCGGCCGCGGAGTTCACCCCGGCTGCCTCGCTCACCCGTTCCTCCTCGATCGGGGAAAGGGTGTAGTTGTTCAGCTGCGATACGAGCAGGCCCGAGCCCCGAGCCGGTGATCAGCAGCGGAACGAAGAGCGCCCAGCCAGAGTCCGTCGCGGGGCACGATCGGGATGATCAGCGGCCATGCCCGACCGTGCGCGAGGGCGAATCCGGTCAGGATGATGTTGCTCGGGCGCCGACTGCCCGCCTTGCGTCCGGCGAGCAAGCGCGACGCGCGAACATGCTGAGCGAGAGCGGCGCAGCGACAGTCCCGTCTTCATCGCGTTGTACTCGAGCGTCATCTGCAGGAAGATCGGGAGCGCGATCATCGCGCCGCCCAGCGTGACGTTCTGCAGCAGCTGCCCGGAGATCCCGGTCGTGAAGTGCGGGAACCGGAACAGACCCGGGTCGAGCAGCGTCGGCTTCCCTTCCCGCTTGCGCCGCACGAGCCACCAGGCCAGCGAGCGCGAGCGCGACGGCTCCGATCGCGATCAGTCAGGCCGACGAAGCTCGCCGCCCTCCTGCCAGACGAGGATGCCGAGCACGACGCCGCCCATGCCGAGCACCGAGAGGATCGCGCCGACGACGTCGATCTGCCGCGGCCCCGTGTAGGCCACGTCGTGGACGAGCTTGATCTGAGACAGCACGACCGCGATCACGACGACCTCGAGCCCGGAAGCCGACACGCCACGAGAGGTACGTGGTCACGAAGCCGCCGAGCAGCGGCCCGACCGCGGCGGCGATCGCAGCAGCGGCCCCGACCAGGCGCGTACGTCCTGCGTCCGGGCCGCGCCCTCGAAGTTCCCGTGGATCAGGGACTGCATCGCGGGCAGCAGCAGCGACGCCCCGAGCCCGCCGATGATCGCCCAGAAGATGATGATCGCGGTCAGGTCTCTGCGCGAGCGTCATCGCCAGGGCGCCGATCGCATAGGCCAGCAGACCCGAGCACGTACGCCCGCTTGCGCCCGATCAGATCGCCGACCTTGCTGCTGATCAGGATGAACGCGGCCGACACCAGCGCCTCGAGCGCGATCGCCGCCTGCACGCTGCTCACGGTGGTGTCGAGATCCTCGACCACCGCCGAGATCGACACGTTCATCAGCGACGTGTCCACGACGAGCACGAACATCGCCATCGCCAGCAGAACGGCGAGCCTAGGACTGCCGGGCTTCCCTCCGCGGGAACGACGCTGGTACCCATCGTCGCTCATACGCGATCCACGCTCCCGCCCTCACGAACGTCGACACCTACGGTCAGCCGCTCCTGGCCACGCTTGACGTGACGCGGATCGTACGAGAGCGACCGGAGCGCACAGTGGGGCCTGACTGCGAGGTACTAGGGTCCTGTGGGCTCAATGGCGGGTTCGGTGAAATCGCGACTCAGGGTCACGCGGCAGCAGATCCTGGCGTTCCGACGACGAGTCGGCGCGCTCGACGAGCGAATGCCGATGGCCTCGCAGTCGCTGCGGCGGGCGGCGTGGGCCGGCCTGCAGGACAGCATGCCGAGAGCCGCGCTGCTCTCGTTGCACGCGCGGGTCGACGGGGTCGAGTCGTCGACGTGGGAGGATCCCTCGCTCGCCCAGCTGTGGGGCCCTCGGTACCAGCACCTATGTCGTCGCGAAGCGCGACTTCGCGCTGTTCTCGCTCGGGAGGCTTCCCGACAACGCCAAGAGCCGGCTTCGGGCCGAGCGCATGGCCGAGCGGTTGCACGCCCACCTCGACGGCACGGCGGATGACGGACCGCGAGGTCGGGCGCGCACTCGGCGTCGGCAACGCGATCAGGTACGCCGCGACGACGGGCACGGTCGCCATCCGCTGGGAGGGCGCGCGTGCGCCGACCGTCTGGACGGTCGTCGCTGCGGAGATCGACCCGGCCGACGCGTGTCGCGAGCTCGCTCGACGCTACCTCCACATTTTCGGACCCGCGACGGCTGACGGGTTCGCCCGCTGGGCAGGGATCTCCCGCCGGTCGGCGACTGACGCATTCGCCTCCCTCGAGGGATCGCTGCTGCCGGTTCGATCGCCACTCGGCGACGAGTGGCTGCTCGCAGAAGACGAGCCGGCGATTCGCGCCGCCGAGACGGTCGCGCGCGCCCGCGCGCCTGCTGCCGAGCGGCGATGCCTACTTCCTGCTCCACGGAGCAGAGCGCGAGCTTCTCGTTCCGCGCGAGGATCAGCGGCAGCGTCTGTGGACGCCCCGCGTGTGGCCAGGCGCGCTCCTCGTCGAGGGCGAGATCCGCGGAACCTGGAGACGGGCGCAGCACACCGTACGGATCGACGCCTGGGCACGTCTCTCGCGTGCAACGCGCGACGCGATCGAGGCCGAGGCCAACGCCCTGCCGCTTCCAGGCCTCGACCGGCCGATCGAGGTGGTCTGGAACACATGAGCAGCGCCTCCACCATCTCGTCCTCGATCCCGAAGGATCGAACACCCTGATAACGATGAGAATCCAAACCGGCCCGCTGCATCAAACAGCCCGGAAGGAGGGACGATGCTCGACCACGTCATCATCACGGTCGGTGACTATCAGCGGAGCAAGGAGTTCTACGAGAAAGCCCTGAAGCCGCTCGGCTACGGGCTGATGGAGTTCGAGAGCGGGAGCGGTGGTGCTTTCGGCCCCGAGGGCAAGCCCGTGTTCGCTGATCCGGCAAGGCGAGCCGCACGCCGTCCACGTTGCGTTCAATAGCCCGGACCGTGCGACCGTGGACGCGTTCTACGAGGCTGCGACCGCAGCTGGCGGCAGGACAACGGTCCGCCCGGGCTGCGGCCCCACTATCACGAGCACTATTACGGAGCGTTCGTACGACCCCGATAGTTAGCTTCTAACATTGATTTACTTCTAACGTGGTTCGGCAGACCACCATGGATCGCACCCTCGGGGAGGAGGTGCGTTAACAGTGCGTAGCAAAGTTCTCCCTGCTCATCGACGGATTCTGGGCACCCTTCGGCGCTTACAGGACTCCCGATCGCGCCGATCACGGTGCCGTCAGGGACGACCTGCTTTCGGGAGGGGCGACGCCCCGCCTGCCTCTTGAGTCGCGCCCAGCCCGGTGAAGCAGAGTGGCAGGTATGTCTCCCTGAATCTTGTCCACGGAAGCGACGGTAGCCAGCAGTCGGAATCAGTTTGGTGCTAGCTCCGCGGGCCTCCTGCTGGGAGTCCTCCTCGTAATCGCCCCTCGTCATCGCCATGCCGAGCGCGGGAAGCGGCCACGCGCAGGCGACTCACCCGCGCCGTGGCGACCGGATTCGTCGGATGCATCGAACTGACCGGCACACGTTCGCCACAAAGCGTACTGACCAAGCTGCGCACCAAGCCGCTGCCAGCCGGCGCTCACGACAGCGGATCGACTGGCACCCGCGGGCGTCATCGGGCCCGCCGGCCGCAAGGCGCGACAAGGGTTACGCCGGTGTGGCGCAGAACCGCTGGGGCAACTGGTGGCCGCGGCGCCGCGGGCCGCAAAAGGGTGCGACGGGAGCGAGCGGTGCCAAGGGAGTAACTGGCCCAAGAGGTGTAACGGGTGCGAAGGGTGCTATCAGCGCTACCGGTATCGGGCGCGACCGGTCAAACGAAAGGTGCTCGCAGAGTCCGACCGGGCGACCGGACCGACGAGCGCGACGGGATCGAAAGGCGCGACGGGCGTGAAGGGAGCCACAGGCGCGAAGGGTGCGACTGGAACTGACGGGCCCGACTGGAGCGACGGGCGACCAGGCGCTTGGTCAACAGGCGCCAGGGGGGCCCGACCGGTGCGAAGGAGCCAGCGGGGCAAGGGGGTCACGGGAGCGAGGGGGCGCAACCGGTGCCAGGAACCACCGGCGCCAAGGGAGCAACAGGAACTGCCGGACCGACCGGCCTCCGGCGCCAGGGTCCCACGGGCGCGAAAGGCGACCGGCGCCAAAGAGGCGCGACGCCATCGGCGGAAGAACGGGACAAAGAGGGCGTCACCGGGGCCAAAGGGCGCGACGGCCTGCGAGGCCCAACTGGCACGAAGAGGGCCAACGGGCGCGAAGGGCCAACAGGCATGGCGAAAAGGGGAGAGCGGGTTCGAAGAACTGGTGCAAAGGGCCCGGAAACCGGAGCCCGGCGTCACCAGTCGTCGGCGGCGGGAACACACCGTCGGCGGCACGCTCGGTGCCAATGCGTTCATGGGCATGTTCGTGCCGAGGCTCGAACGCGAGAGCGAGGCCCTGGTTCGGCAGCCGATGCCGTTGCCGGAACGCTCCAGGAACTTCTTCGTTCGACTCGACGCCGCCCTGGCAGGCAGGACCTCGATCTGCCTACACCACAGTGCCTGCCAGCGCCGCCACAACGCTTACCTGCACGATCACGACCGCCGGCGGAGCCTCATGCTCGGATTGACGCCAGATTCCGTCGCGTTTGCGGCGGGCGACCTCATCTCGATCGGGACCACCCGTACAGGGGCAGTCGGGCCACGGGCACGCGCTGGACGGCCTTCCAGTAGCCGGCTAGCCACGTACGCGGACTCGGAGAGAGACAGACCGAGCCAGGCACAAGCTCTGGGCCCGGGCCGCGAGTTACTCAATGTGCGATCGAGGGCGGCGGCATGAACTTGCGGAATCACCGACGCTGAGCATGTCGTCGACGATCCGCGACAGGCGAAACGTGTCGTTGTTGACGAGCACCACGATCGTGACGTCTTCGCGTGGGCAGGTACCACATCTCGCTCTGGAAGCCGTCGATCTGACCGGCGTGGCCCACCAGCTCAGACCACTGCACCACTGCTGCTCCCATCACACTCCAGCCCGTACTCGTACCGTTCACCCGTCCCGCGGAGATCAGTCATCTCCGATCGAGCGAGGCTTTCTTCAGCACGCTGCTCCTCCAAAGAGGGCGTCGGCCCAGACTGCGAGCGAGCGCGCGTCCGCCGCCATTCCTCCGGCCGCCCAGGCCGAACCGGGACGCTCTCGCGTTCGGGACGAACGAAGTCCCGTCCGAGACGTCCCGTCCGAAACGCCCTGGGCGGGAGAGGCGTTGAGGGCCGTATAGCCGTGGGCGATGTCGGCGGACGGCGGCGAACCCGCCTGGAGGCGGATCTCTTCGAGGTCGAGCGGCTCGAGTAGACGGGTCTGGATCTGCTCCGAAAGCGGCCTGTCCGTCGTTCGTTCGATCACCATGCCGAGCAGGGTGTAGTTGGTGTTGGAGTAGTGGAAGCCCTTTCCCAGACGAGCCGGAGAAATTACAGCGCCTTGACGTACTGCAAAGGTTCGCTCCGCAGTCAGGGCAGGAGCAATGCGTGGC
>ERZ1370068.262-contig-10236_pt1 | contig 94350 bp, 155 predicted proteins | sample MGYA00561227_ERZ1370068 | MGnify/ENA primary metagenome ERZ1370068 (study PRJEB38410, sample SAMEA6850437) | metagenome | study: Metagenomic assessment of the ecological functions of the soil: analysis of the soil microbiota associated with the... | reverse complement strand
ATGCCACTTCCGTTCAGTTACGTATTGCTGCATCTATCCGAGCTACGCGGAGGCCTACAAAGCCTGGCGGGCGGCGGCTCAGCGCACGGTCGACAACGCCGATATCCGCTACTTTATCGTGCATATCCACCGCTTGCTCGATCCGACGCCAGCATAGCTTGAGTGGGCCGCCCGCGCGGCAATCGCCCACAGGTCTTGCCGCGGCTTGTGGTGGTGCGCTGTGCGGCGACCTGGTATCTACCAGGGCGCGTGGCAACGCGTTGGGAGCACCTTGGGCAACACCTCAAAGCTTAGAGCCAGGAAGGCCAGGTCCTTGGCCCTCAATGCGCGCGAGCGCGGATTGATGCGGCGATTTCTTGCGGACTGGATTTGGCCGCGCTGGCGCCAAATCGTGCTGGCGCTGGTGTTCACCGCGGGATTGGCGGCCGCGACCGCGGGCTATCCACTGATCATCAAGGCGGCATTCGATTCCTGATGCGGCCCGGCAGTTTGGCGCTGCCTTGGGTGCTGGCGTCCGTAGTTGGCAATCACGCGCCTGCCGCGGGCTCTTCCTTTATCTGCACCAGATCACGACGTCGCGCATCGTCACGCGCATGGTGACCGACATTCAAAAGGCGGCCTTCGCGCATCTGATCAATGCCGACTTTGCGCGATTTGGTCGCGAAACTACGGGACACCTGGTGTCGCGGCTCACCAATGATCTGACCTTCATTCAGCAGGCGGCCCAGATCTCGCTGGTTGCCTTCGTCAGGGATGCGCTGACCGTGATCGCGATGATTGCGGTCATGTTGAGCCTCGATTGGGCGATGACGCTGGTCGTGCTTGCCGCCTGCCCCATCGCCATCGTACCGGTCCGCAATATTGGACGGCGGCTGCGGTCCGTCGCCCGGCGCACCCAAACCGAGCTCGGGGGCATGACCTCCCGACTTACCGAAAAGTTCTCCGGTGCGCGGCTCATCAAGGCCTTCCGGCTCGAGCGCTATGCCACCGAACGATTGAACGAGAGCTTCGAGCAGGTATTCAAGCTGCGTATGAAGGCGGTGCGGGCGCGGGCAAGGGTGGCGTCCATTCTCGAAGCCTTGGCGGGCATCGCCATCGCGGTGGCGATTGCGTTTGCCTACTGGCGCATCGCCTCCGGGCTCGGCACGGTTGGCAGCTTCGTCGCCTATGTCACCGCCCTGCTGTTGACGGCGCAGGCCATCAAGTCGCTCGGCTCCTTGAGCAATTCTACTTCGAAGGCCTGGCCGCGGTCGAGCGTGTCTATGAATTGCTCGACGAGAGGCCGACGGTTGTCGATCGGGAGGGGGCGCGTCCAATCTCGATCAGGACCGGGTCCGTGGCCTTCGAGAAGGTAGGCTTTGCCTACCCGTTGGCGCCGCTGACCCCGGCGGTGAAACAATTCTCCCTGTTGGTACCGGGCGGCAAGACGGCGGCCATCGTCGGTCGCAACGGCTCGGGAAAATCCACCGTGCTCAATCTCGTCGCCAGGCTGTTCGACGTGCAGTCGGGTCGGATTTTGATCGACGGGCAGGATGTACGAGACGTCACGTTGGCAAGTTTACGCGGTTGGTGTCGCGATCGTCAGCCAAGAGGTTACCCTGTTCGACGACAGCATCAGGGGCCAACATTGCGCTGGGCCGCCTCGGCGCCACGCAAGAGGACGTCGTCGCCGCTGCAAAGCGGCCGCCGCCCACGATTTCATCATGGCCCAGCCGTGCGGCTATGACACGATGATCGGTGACGGGGGTTTGCGCCTGTCGGGCGGACAGCGGCAACGGCTGGCCTTGGCGCGCGCAATCCTCAGGACGCGCCCATCCTCCTGTTGGACGAGGCCACGAGTGCGCTCGACAGCGAGTCGGAACGGCTCGTTGGCGACGCCCTGGCGCGCTTCACGCAGAACCGTACCGCCTTGATCATCGCACATCGGCTCTCGACCATTCAGCGCGCCGATATCATCTGTGGTCATGGAGGCCGGGGAAATTGTCGAGGTCGGCAAACACGCCGATCTGATGGCGCGCGAGGTGTCCATGCGCGCCTATGTCACTCTGCAGTTGTCGACGACCGCCAGGGCGCCAAATCGCGACCGATTGAAGCGGCCTGAGAGCAGAGCTGCGGCCCCAATTTATTGCGTCGGATTAAAGGGCTATGGAGGACAAGCAAGGATGGGCTATAGAAACGGCGAATCCCTTCCGCCGAGGCAACCAATCGGGTAACGCTCGCAATGGCGAACGCCCAACTACAAGCCGCAACCCGGACCCCAATCTGGGTCCCAAGCCGGGCTAGTCGAGTCATGGATCGGCTCGACGTTGGCGCGCTATATCAAATTCGTACACCGTACCTCCTGGCAGACCGAAGCCATGACGGAGACGCTGGAGCAGCACTACCACAATCATCCCTGCATTGTGGCGATGTGGCATGGCCAGTTTATGCTGCTCCCTCTCATCAAGCCGCCATTCATCCCCGTCGATATCATGCTGGCGCGCCATCGCGATGCCGAGATCCTCGCGGAAACGCTGCGCCACTTTGATATGCAGCTGATCCGTGGCGCCGGCGCTGCCTCCACGTGGCCGGGACCGCGGTGGTGCGCATGCGTTCATGGCGGCCGTGCAGGCGCTACGCGCGACGGGCGCACGGTGGCCATGACCGCCGACGTACCCGGTGGCAAGGCGCGCTCGGCCGGGCCGGGCATCGTCATCGGTCGCGCGGCAATCCGGGTGCCCGATCCTGCCGGTCGCCATCGCCACCTCGCGCTATCTGGCCTTCAATACCTGGAGCCGCATGACGGTTAACCTTCCCTTTTCGGGCTTGGGTTTTGCCGTGGGACCAATGGTGCGCGTGCCGCGCGAGGCCAATGCCGGCGAGCTCGAGACCTATCGCCAGGCCGTGGGAGACATCGCTCAACCAGGCGACGGCCCTTGCCTTCACCCGCGCCGGCGCCGACCCGACGCGCGCCACGCCGCGCTCCGCGCTCGCCAGCCGCACCACGTCCGGCATCTCGATCAAGGCCTACCGCGTCGCCACCGCCTTGGCCGCGCCCCGCAACCCGCTGTTGTTGGGACTGCGCGAACGCAGCGGCAAGGAGGACCGAGTGCGGCGTCCGGAACGGCTCGGCTGCCCGAGCGTTTCACGGCCACCGGGCCGCCTTGCCTGGTTTCATGCTGGCCAGCGTCGGGAAACCATGGCGGTGCTGCCGCTGATTTCGGCGTTGGCGGCGGAGCGCCCGAGCCTGTCGTTTCTGCTCACGACCGGAACCGTGACGTCGGCCGAACTCGCCCGCCAGCGCGTTGGCCCGCGCACGATCCATCAGTATGCCCCGCTCGACGCTGCCGCGATACGTGCACGGCTTTCTCGAGCATTGGAAGCCCGATTCGGCGGTCTTTGCCGAGTCGGAGATCTGGCCCAACTTGATCATTGGAGCGCCGCGCGCGGCATTTCCGCTCGCCCTGATCAACGCGCGCATGACCAAACGATCTTTTCGCAGATGGCGCCGCGTGCCGGGGCTGGCGCAAGCTTTGTTCGGTCGCTTCGCACTGGTGCTCGCGCAAAACGAAAGCCTCGCCAACCGCTTCAGCGCGCTCCGGGGCTCCCGCAACGATGTCGGTCGGTAATCTGAAAGTCGATGCGCCGGCGCCGCTGGTGGACAGCGCAGCGCTGGAGCGGCTGCGCGCGGCCTTCGGCGGCCGTCCGCTGCTGATGGCGGCCAGCACGCACGATGGCGAGGACCAGGTGGTGGCCGAAGCCCACCGCGCCTTGGCACAAAGTCTGCCCGGCCTGTGCACCATCATTGCCCCGCGGCATCCGGAGCGCGGCGAGACCATCACGGAAATGCTGAAGGAGCGAGGCCTTCAGGTGGCGCAGCGATCGCGCGGGATGCTGCCGGATCGCAGCAGCGAGGCATACGTCGCCGACACGATCCGGCGAACTGGGCACACTCTACAAGCTCGTGCCAGTTGCTTTTATCGGCGGCTCCCTGGTCAATCGCGGCGAGAGCAGAACCCAATCGAGGCCGTGCGCCAAGGCGCCGTCGTGCTGACGGGGCCGCACTGGCAGAATTTCGGCGACGCCTATGACGTCCTCATTCAGCAATCGCGGCGCCATCGTTGTGCATTCCGCCGAAGAACTGGCCGCCGCCGCTCGGCAACTGATCACCGACCAGGCCGAACTCGGTAGCATGCGTGCGCGCGCCGATGCCGCGCTTGCAAAAATTTCGGGCGCCTTGCCGCGCACGATCGCCGCCCTGCTTCGCTACCTGCCGAACGAGGAAAGCCTGGTGCGTGCTTCTTGACGAGCCGTCGTGGTGGTACCGCGAGGCCCCGGGCGCCGCTGCGAAAATTCTGCAACCACTGGGCGCCGTCTTTGGCTGGGCGGCCCGCGCGCGCTACTATCGAAGCCGCCCGCACAGGGCTCGCTTTCCCGTGATCTGCGTCGGCAACTTTACGGCCGGCGGCACCGGAAAGACGCCGCTCGCTCTCTACCTGTGCGAACAGCTCAAAGCCGCCGGGCACGAGCCGGTCGCGCTCACGCGCGAGCTACGGCGGGCGCCTCACCGGTCCCTACTGGGTGAACGCCGGCACCGACCGCGCTCGCGACGTTGGCGATGAAGCCCTTTGCTCGCGCGCGTGGCGCCAACCCTGCTGGCTCGGAACCGCCGTCTGGGCGCGGAGGCCATCGCGCGCGGCCACATCCGGTCACGGTCATTGTCATGGATGATGGCTTGCAAAACCCGACGCTCGCCAAGGATCTGACGCTCGCCGTCGTCGATGGCCGACGCGGCCTCGGCAATGGCCGCGTCATGCCGGCCGGACCGCTGCGGGCCAGCCTCGATATGCAGCTGGAGCTGACCGATGGCGTGGTGGTCAGCGAGCCGGCGCTTGCGCCGGGCGAGGTTGCCGATTGGCTGCGCCAGCGGTTTCGTCGGACCCGTCCTGCGCGCCAGCACCACACCGGCGTGCGCGCTCGACTGGCTAAGAGAACGCAAGGTCCTGGCTTGGGCCGGCATCGGCGCGCCGGAGCGCTTTTTCCCTCTTGCGCGGACTGGGCGCGGACCTGATCGGACGCGTGACGTTCCCCGATCACCACCGCCCGTCGGAGGCGGAGGCGGCGAGGCTGCTGGCGGCGGCGCGCTCCTCGTCGGCAACGCTCGTGACCACCGAAAGGACGCCGTGCGCCTCAGGGGGAGAAGCCGGAACCCTCGAAGAGCTCTGGCGCCAGTCACGTCCCGTGCCGGTGCGCTTGCAGTTCCCTGCTCAAGAGGCCGAGCGCTTGGCGGTGCTGGTGGACGCGGCCTTGCGCCTACCCTGAGCGGGCGCGCTCGCCGCGCCGGCAGGTCGTTATAGCAGTTCGGTTGACCCTGCCCGTGGAGCCCGTGCTGGGGACAATTAGCCTTGCTTCCGCCCTGATCCTGCCCCATATACCGGCGCAGCCGGTGTACCCCTATGCGGGTACGTCCTCAAGATTGCCGGTTTTGCTGCTTGCCCAAAGGGCGGTTTGCCTTCCCACGTCTGAGATGCAGGGCCGAGCGTGCGGCCCTATTAATGACCGGCCAATCCACGCTTCTTTGGGAAGGGAATCCCCACATGCGCGTCACTGGTACGGTGAAATTCTTCAATACGGCCAAGGGTTATGGTTTCATCAGCCGAGAACGGCGGCAAGGATGTGTTCGTCCATGCCACGGCGCTCGAGCAGGCTGGCATCCGCTCCCTCAACGAGGGCGACAGGGTAACGTTCGTGCTCGAAGACGACCGGCGCGGTCGCGGCAAGCAAGCGGGTCAGATCAGAAAGCTTAGGGCCCTCGCAAGAATTTGAACTGAAGAGCGCTCCCTGCCGCCGGCGAGAGCGCTGCTGTAAAGGGGGCGAACTGTGGGTGCGAGTTGGAGTGCGCGTATGTCAGGCCATAAGTTCAAGGTGGGTGCCACCGTCGATTTCAGACCGGGGCGGATGGGGCTGCCCGCGGCAAGTCGCGAATGCACGATCGTGCGCGTCCTGCCCACCGATGGCAGGGATCTGCTCTACCGCATCAAGTGCACCGCCGAGGCCTTCGAGGCGCGTGGTTTCCGAGGGCGCAGCTCGCCGAGCGCACCTGAGGCGAGCAGCACCACGCGACCTCTCAGGCGATCTCTTGGCCGGTCTTCTTCCAATCGGCCGAGGAACAGGTCGAGACCCTCGATCGGTGAGCGGGTGGCTGAACAAGGGCACGCAAGATGGCAGGTGGCATGGTTGCAGCGTCGGCGCCGATCATGGCCGCTTGCGTCACGTGCAGGACGTTGCGGATCGAGGCGGCCAGCACCTGCGTTTTCAACTCCGGGTAGTTGTCATAGATGCTGCGGATCTCGCGGACGAGGTCCATGCCGTCGGCACCCGCATCGTCGAGCCGCCCAATAAACGGTGAGATAAAGGTGGCCCCCGCTTTGGCCGCCAGCAGCGCCTGATTGGCCGAAAAGCACAACGTGACGTTGACCATGGTGCCCTCGCGCGCTCAGGGCACGGCAGGCCTTGAGGCCTTCCCAGGTGAGCGGTACCTTGACCGTCACGTTCTTGGCGATTTTGGCGAGCGCGCGACCCTCGCGCAGCATACCATCCAGGTCGGTGGCCGCCACTTCCGCGCTGACGGGACCCGCCACGATGGCACAAATTTCGGCAATGATCGCCTTAAAGTCGCGCTTGGCCTTGGCAACCAGCGAGGGGTTTGTCGTCACCCCGTCGAGCAGGCCGGTGGCGGCCAACTCCTTGATCTCAGCCACATCCGCGGTGTCGACGAAGAATTTCACGGTGCGCCGGTCCTCCCAGTTGCCTTGGGCTTGCCGCAGGGGCCGCTAAAGTGCCTCACTGCCGCGAAGCTGATTCGGCGTTCTAGTCCTCGAGAGTCCGTTTGGAAAGTCTGCTCGCACCATTTGAAGACGGCGTACCGGGCGGGGGCCTTGACGGCCCAGCTGTGCCGGTGCTGTTGCCGGTGGCTCTCGACCAGACCTACGACTACCTCTCTGCCGGCCGACGGCGAGGCCAAGCCAGGTGCTTTCGTCGTGGTGCCGTTCGGACCACAAACACGCATCGGGCTCCTTTGGGATCGCGCCCTCGGCGAGGCGGCCGGCAAGGCCGCGGCCGACAGAAGCTCAAGCGCATCACTGCAGGTCCTGGCCGATGTGCCGCCCTTGCCCACCCTGTCGCTGCGCTTTGCGGAATGGGTTGCGCGCTACACGCTGACCCCGCTCGGCATGGTCGCGCGCATGATGATGGGACCGAGCTCGTTGTTCGAGCCAGCGCGGCCCGCTTTGGCGTGCGGCTCGCGGCGGCTGCCCCGCCGCGCCTTACGCCTGCGCGCAAGCGCGTCCTGGATTATCGTCGCCGATGGCCTTGTGCGCGCCAAAGCCCGCGCTGGCGGGCGAAGCCCAGTGTTCGACCGGCGTCATCGACGGGCTGATCGCGGCCGGCACGCTCGTGGAAGTCGCCATTCCCGATCGCCGCATGCCGCTGCCCAACCCTGCCCATCGCGAGGTCGATTTTGCCGGCGCACAGGCCCATGCGGTCGATGCGGTCGCGCCGCGGCCGCCGCGGGGACCTTCTCCGTGACCCTCCTCGACGGTGTCACGGGTTCGGGCAAGACCGAGGTCTACTTCGAGGCGGTGGCCCAGACGCTGGCGAAAGGGTGGCCAGGCGCTGATCATGTTGCCGGAAATCGCCTTGACCAGCCAATTCATGGATCGGTTCGCCAACCGCTTTGGCTGCCTGCCCGTTGAATGGCACTCGGCGCTTTCCGCGGCCGAGCGCGCGCGGGCATGGCGAGCGACCGCCACTGGCGAGGCACGCGTCGTTGTCGGCGCGCGCTCGGCCCTGTTCCTTCCCTACCGGGAGCTCGGGCTAATTGTCGTCGACGAAGAGCACGACCAGGGCTTCAAGCAGGAAGACCGCGTTCACTACCAGGCCCGCGACATGGCAATCGTGCGGGCAAGCCTCGGCAAATTTCCATCGTTCTCGCCTCGGCGACGCCCTCGATCGAGAGCCATGTGAACGCGCGCACCGGTCGTTATCGCTACGTCGAACTGCCCGTTCGCTTTGCCGGTGCCAAGCTGCCGGATATCGTCACGATCGACATGCGCAAGGAGCCGCCCGCTGAGGACAAGTGGCTGGCCCCCTCCTGGTGAGCGCCGTGACGGAGACGCTCCAGGAGGGTCAACAGTCGCTCTTATTCCTCAATCGGCGCGGCTATGCGCCGCTGACGCTGTGCCGTTCTTGTGGTCACCGTCTGGACTGCCCCCAGTGCACCGCCTGGCTGGTCGAGCATCGCTATCGGCATCGCCTCAACTGTCATCATTGCGGTTTCGCCCTGCCGATTCCGGAAAAGTGTCCGAAATGCGGCGACGTGAACTCCCTCGTTGCCTGCGGACCGGGAGTGGAGCGTATTGCCGAGGGAGGTGGCCGAGCGCTTTCAGGCGCTCGTGTCGCCTTGCTCTCTTCCGATCTGGTGCCCTCGCTTGTGGAAATGCGCCAGATCATCGGCACCGATGAGTCCGGTGCGATCGATATCGTGATCGGCACGCAGATGGTGGCCAAGGGCCATCATTTCCCGCGTTTGGCCACGGTTGGCGTGGTCGACGCCGATCTGGGGCTTGGCACCGCCGACCCGCGCGCCGCCGAGCGTACCTTCCAGCTTTTGCACCAGGTGACGGGCCGCGCTGGACGCGTGCTCGCCTGCGGCCGTGGTCTGGTCCAGACCTATCTGCCGGAACATCCGGTGATGCAGGCCATTATCTCGGGCGACCGCAATGCCTTCCTCGAAAGCGGAGATACGCCAGCGCCAATCGACGCTGCTGCCGCCCTATGGCCGCCTCGCCGCCCTCATTGTCTCGGCACGCGACAAGGAATTGGCGGCGCTGGTGGCCCGCGATTTGGCCCAATGTGCCCCCGCCGCCAGCCGGATCGAGGTGTTGGGTCCGGCCGAAGCGCCGTTGGCCGTCATCCGCAGGCCGTCACCGCTGGCGGCTGCTCGTCAAGGCGCCGCGTGAGCTCGACATCAAGGCTATGTGCGTCTTTGGCTTGGCGGCCTGCGCAAGTTGCCAAGCGACGTGCGCCTCACCGGTCGATATCGATCCTGCCAGTTTTCTCTGACTACCGGCCAAAGACGTCGGGCCATCCCTGCAGGGATGGCCCGGCCCTTACCGCACGCACCTGCTTGCTCGCGCTAGCGTGAGGTAGAGGCAGACCCGTTTCTCGCCGGAATAGGCCGTGTAGAGCCCCGTGTTCCACTCGAAGGAGCGGAAGCGCTGCGCACACAGGTTGCGCGGATCACCCGGCAAAGTCGGCGGGCTCGTCGTAGGGGCCATCGTAGGCATAGTCGTCATAGTAGTAGCCAGCGCGCGGGCGATAAGCTTCATCGGCGATGATCGCGCCCAAGACGCCGATCCCGAGCCCGACGCCGAGACCAGCGCCAAATCCCCGTGCCGGCGGTATTGCACCTGAGCAACGCCGGTGCCTCGCGCGGCGCTCACCGCCGGCGCAGCGCGGCTCACGGCCGGGGCCGCAGCAGCCCCAAGGGGCGCCAAAGGCCAGCGCGGCAGCGAGGGGCCATCCCATCCATTTCAGCATTACCTTCTCCTGTTTGTGGGCTGTGGCGCCCCCAAGTCGCGGGCCAGTCAGCTCAATCATGCTCCCGACGCCCCCCGGCAGTGCTCGCTATAACGTCGCGCGCGCCCGGCTCCGTCGCGGCTTGGCACGCCCGCGCAGGCCAAGCCCGATGCGGCATTCGATGCAGCCGCGGCAGGTTGCTGGCAAAGGCGGCCCATGCTATGCGCGGGCGCGCGCACGCAGGCGCGCAAGCGAGGGCGTTGGCCTTTTGGCCCGGGTGGCGAGGCCGGACGCGGCCAACCGACGGTTGTTCTCTGAAAGTTCTTGGGGCGAGACCACGCACTTGGCCACGGATGATCCGCATAATGGCTGGCATGGCTGGACGCTATGCCACCGCGCTTTTTGAGTTAGCCAAAGAGCAAAAGCAGCTCGAGCAGGTCGAGCGCGACGTTGCCTCCGTTCAAGCCCTGCTCGAGGGCAGCCCCGATCTGGCGCGCCTGGTGCGCAGCCCCGTCATTTCCGCCGGGGCGCAAGCGCGCGCTGGACGCCATTCTTGCCAAGGTCGGCATTTCCGGGTTTACGGGTAACTTTTTCAAGTTGATCGTGCGCAATCGGCGGCTGTTTGCCATCGGCGATATGCTGCGCGCCTTTCAGGCCCTGCTGGCGCGCGAGCGCGGCGAGGTCAGCGCCGACGTGACCTCGGCCCACTCCACTGTCCCAAGAACAGATGCAAGTGCTGTCCGACAGCCTGCAAAGCCTCGATCGGCAAGCACGTTCAGATCCGCACCCGCGTCGATCCCAATCTGCTCGGCGGCCTGATCGTCAAGGTTGGAAGCAAGATGATCGACAGTTCGCTGCGCACCAAGCTCGGCAATCTCAAAGTTGCGATGAAAGGTATCGGCTGATGGACATTCGCGCCTCGGAGATCTCCTCGATCCTGAAGGAGCAGATCAAGAACTTCGGCAAGGAGGCCGAGGTTTCCGAAATCGGTCAGGTTCTGTCGGTCGGCGACGGCATCGCCCGTGTCTATGGCCTCGACAAGGTTCAGGCCGGCGAGATGGTCGAGTTTCCCGGCGGCATCCGCGGCATGGCCCTCAACCTGGAAGCCGACAATGTCGGCATTGTGCTGTTCGGTGATGACCGCGGCATCAAAGAGGGCGACACCGTCAAGCGCACAGGCGCCATCGTCGAGGTGCCGGTTGGCAAGGGTCTGCTCGGCCGCGTGGTCGACGCGCTCGGCAATCCGATCGACGGCAAGGGGCCGATCAAGGCCGACAAGCGCATGCGCGTCGACGTCAAGGCGCCGGGCATCCTGCCGCGCAAGTCGGTGCACGAGCCGATGGCGACCGGCCTGAAGGCGATCGATGCGCTTGATCCCGATCGGCCGCGGCCAGCGCGAGCTCATCATCGGCGACCGTCAGACCGGCAAGACCGCCATCATCCTCGACACCTTCCTGAACCAGAAGCCGCTGAATGCCACCGGCGACGAGAAGATCAAACTATACTGCGTCTACGTGGCCGTCGGCCAGAAGCGCTCCACCGTTGCCCAGTTCGTGAAGGTGCTGGAGGAGCAGCGGCGCGCTCGAATACTCCGATCGTGGTGGCGGCAACCGCCTCCGACCCGGCACCGATGCAATACCTGGCGCCATTCGCCGGCTGCACCATGGGTGAGTATTTCCGCGACAACGGTATGCACGCCGTGATTGCCTATGATGATCTTTCCAAGCAGGCCGTCGCCTATCGCCAAATGTCCCTGCTGCTGCGGCGGCCGCCCGGGCGCGAGGCTTATCCCGGCGACGTCTTCTACCTGCATTCCGGCTCCTGGAGCGTGCGGCAAAGCTCAACGAGGACCATGGTGCGGGGTCGTTGACGGCCCTGCCGGTGATCGAGACGCAGGCCAACGACGTGTCGGCCTATATCCCGACCAACGTTATTTCCATCACCGACGGACAGATCTTCCTCGAGACCGAACTTTTCTACCAGGGTATCCGACCGGCCGTGAATGTCGGCATCTCGGTCTCGCGCGTCGGCTCTGGCCGCCCAGATCAAGGCGATGAAACAGGTGGCGGGTCGCATCAAGGGCGAACTGGCGCAATACCGTGAAATGGCGGCCTTTGCGCAGTTCGGCTCCGACCTTGATGCGGTTACCCAGAAGCTCTTGGCGCGCGGCGCTCGCCTGACGGAACTTTTGAAACAGCCGCAGTTCTCCCCATGAAGGTCGAGGAGCAGGTCGTCTCGATTTTTGCCGGTACGCGCGGTTATCTCGATCCCATTCCCGTTGAGGCCGTGGGTCGGTTTGAGCATGAAATGCTGCGGACCATTCGCGACCAGCACGCCAACGTTCTGGAGGAGATCCGCGCCGCCAAGGAATTGAAGCCCGAGACCGAAAAGAGCTTGGTCGGGGCGCTCGATAAGTTTGCCAAAGCCTTCACGGTATAGCGCGACTTGAAGCGGCCCCATGCCAAGCCTCAAAGACCTCCGCAATCGCATCGCCTCGGTCAAGGCGACGCGCAAGATCACCAAGGCCATGCAAATGGTGGCCGCCGCCAAATTGCGCCGGGCCCAGGAGGCGGCGACGGCCGCGCGTCCTTTCGCGGAACGCATGGATCGCCTGCTCGCCAACCTGAACCGGCGCGCCAACAAGGAAAACGCGCCCCGCCTGTTGGTCGGGACCGGAAAAGACGATGTGTATTTGCTCATCGTCATGACCGCCGAGCGGGAGCTGTGCGGTGGCTTCAACTCGAATATCGCCAAGCTGGCGCGGCAAGACGCACAACGGCTGCTGGCCGCCGGCAAGACCGTCAAAATCCTTACCGATCGGTCGCAAGGGCGCCGACAATCTGCGCCGATCCTATGGTCGCCAGATCGTCGATCGCGTCGACTTGCGCGGCCTCAAGCAGATCGGCTTCGACGCCGCCACCGGTATCGCCGACAAGGTCCTGGCGATGTTCCTAGCCGGCGAGTTTGACGTCGCCACCGTGTATTTTTCCGAGTTCAAGTCGGTCATTACGCAGAAGCCGACGGCGCTGCAGATCATTCCGGCGAAGCTTCCGCAAGGCGCCGCGGAAGCGACCGCCGGCGGCCAACAGGCGATTTACGAGTACGAGCCGGGCGAAAATGAGATCCTGACCGAGCTGCTGCCGCGCAATATCGCCAGCCAGATTTTCCGCGGCCTGTTGGAGAATGCCGCCTCCGAACAAGGCGCGCGCATGAGCGCCATGGACAGCGCCACGCGCAATGCTGGCGACATGATCGACAAGCTGACGCTGCGCTACAACCGACAGCGGCAGGCTAACATTACCAAGGAACTCATTGAAATCATCTCCGGCGCCGAGGCGCTTTGAGACAACGAAGGGTGAAGGAAAGAGCCATGGCTAGCAGCAAGGTCGGGCGTATTCGCCAGATCACCGGCGCGGTGGTCGACGTCCAGTTCGACGGACATCTGCCGGAAATCCTCAACTCACTCGAGACCCAAAACCGCGGTAACCGCTTGGTGCTCGAGGTCGCCCAGCATTTGGGCGAGAGCACTGTGCGCACGGTAGCTATGGACTCCACGGAAGGCTTGGTACGCGGCCAGGAGGTGACGGACACAGGCGCCGCGATCGCCGTCCCTGTCGGCGACGAGACGCTGGGCCGTATCGTCGAACGTGATCGGCGATCCGGTGGATGAGGCGGGACCCATCAAGACCTCGGCCAAACGCGTCATTCATCAACCGGCGCCCACCTTCGTCGAGCAGTCGACCGAGGCCTCCATTCTGGTGACCGGCATTAAGGTGGTCGACCTGCTCGCTCCCTACGCCAAGGGCGGCAAGATTGGCCTATTCGGCGGCGCCGGTGTCGGCAAGACCGTGCTGATCCAGGAGCTGATCAATAACGTGGCGAAAGCGCACGGCGGCTATTCCGTGTTCGCCGGCGTCGGCGAGCGCACACGCGAGGGCAACGACCTTTATCATGAGTTCATCGGATCGGGCGTCAACAAGGATCCCAAAAGAATGACGGCTCGACCAAGGGTTCCAAGTGTGCCCTGGTTTACGGGCAGATGAACGAGCCGCCCGGGCGCGCGCGCGCGTCGGCCTATCGGGTCTGACCGTGGCGGAGCATTTCCGCGACCAGGGTCAAGACGTCTTGTTCTTCGTTGACAACATCTTCCGCTTCACCCAGGCGGGCTCGGAGGTGTCGGCCCTGCTCGGCCGCATCCCATCGGCGGTGGGCTATCAGCCGACGCTGGCAACCGACATGGGGGCGCTGCAGGGAGCGCATCACCACGACGCAGAAGGGCTCGATCACCTCGGTGCAGGCGATCTACGTGCCGGCCGACGACCTGACCGATCCGGCGCCCGGCGACCTCGTTCGCCCACCTCGATGCCACCACCGTGCTCGCGCGCGGCGATCTGCCGAGCTAGGCATCTACCCCGCCGTCGATCCGCTCGATTCCACCTCGCGCATCCTGCGAGCCGCGCGTCGTCGGCGAGGAGCACTATCAACGTGGCACGCCAGGTGCAGACCATCCTGCAGCGTTACAAATCGCTGCAGGACATCATCGCCATTCTCGGCATGGATGAGCTTTCCGAAGACGACAAGGCTCGCCGTGGCACGGGCGCGCAAAATCGAGCGCTTCTTGTCACAGCCTTTCCATGTCGCGGAGGTGTTTACCGGGTCGCCGGGTAAGTTCGTGACCCTGGCCGATACGATCAAGGGTTCAAAGGCTTGTGCGCGGGAGACTACGATCATCTACCGGAACAAGCATTCTACATGGTCGGCACAATCGAGGAGGCGGTCGCCAAAGCGGAACAGCTCGCCGAGGCGGCATAGCGATTGACGGGGAAACGATGGCGACGCAGAGTGCAGGCAACAGTTTTGGCGCGTGTTGTGGAGACCCTTAAAGATGCGATGCAGGGCGAGGACTTTGAGCCACTGATCGCGGTCGACGACGAGGGCGTCCTTTACATGTCCGTGGGACTGCTCGGCCTCGACGGTCACGACGACGAAGGCCAATACCATAGACTATCCGGTATTTTCTGCCCTTCTGCGGCACCAAGCTGCAGACGGCGGAAGACATATCGATGCCAAGGCCGGTGGCACCAACTAAGGGGGTCGATTGAGAACGATCCTCGCAAGGACCAGGAGCCATGGCAGATACCTTCAAGTTCGAGCTGGTCACGCCCGAGCGCATGTTGTTGTCGGAGGACGCAGAGCCAAGTCGTCGTGCCGGGCACGGAGGGCGATTTCACCGTGCTCGCCGGGCCACGCGCCGGTGATCTCCACGATCAGACCGGGCGTGATCGCAGTATCCCTAAGCGACAGCCGCACCGTCCGCTTGTTTGTGAAGGGCGGGTTCGCCGAAGTCGAACAAAACCGATTGACCGTGCTTGCCCAGCGCGCGCTCGAGGTCGACGCCATGGATGCAGCGCGGATTGCCACCGAACTCAAGACCGCGGAAGGCGAGCTGGCGGCGGCGACGGACGATGCCGCACGGCTCGCGGCCCACGCCGCGGTCGCTCAGCTTCGCACTCTGCAGTCCTGAGCGGAGCGCTTGCAGCGCACCGGCCCGCGGATCGCCGCGCCGGATCGACCTCGGGACCCACCGAGGCTAGGACCCATGAAGCCGTCGGCGGGGCCTGCCCGTGCCGGCCCGCGCGTGCAAACCCACTGGCGGTATTGGCCCGTCTGCGGCGCGCCCGTAAGCCGTCCGCCTTGCGCGGACGGGCTCGTGCCAGGGCCCCGCATGCGCAGGAAACCGAACTGGTACCGCCTCCCCGGCTCGAACGGGGGACCTCTAGATCCACAATCTAGCGCTCTAACCAGCTGAGCTAAGGCGGCCCATCCAAGGGGACCGGACCCGCCGCCAGCCGCGGCAGATCCTCCATGCTGTCGGCCGCAAGATAGTGGGCAGCGGGGCCCATGCCAGAGTGGGACCTTGTGCCGACGGCCACCCCGCGCCGTCCCCGAGCGTAGGCCTGCCTGCGCCATTGGCTGGCCCGCGCGCCTTTTCTAACCGGCATCTGCAACCACGCGCATGATTTCGCAGCCGCAATGGACGCTTCGGCCCGATTCGCGCTACCAGACGGGCGGAACGCTGATTCGTCGATCGACACATGCCCTTAGCCCTGCAAGCATCGGCTGACGCTCAATTGGGCGGCGCAGGCTTTGCCCAAGAACCGACGTTCGTGCTCGACGCGGCGACGGGCGCGGTCCTCAGCGCCAACGCCGCAGGCTGGACCGTCTGGGGGTCGAGGGCGGCCCGGAAGTCCGCTCTGGATCGATCGGGCGATGCCGGCGCTCGACCGCCTGCGCGCGCTGGCCGCGGCCGGTGAACGTGCCGGCGAGCTGGAACTCGTCCTCACGTTCTGGACCGTGCGCGGGATTGTGCAGCCGAGATGCCTGGTCAGCGGGCCACAGTCACCGCATGGCGCCCGGTTCCTGGTGCGCCTTACCGCGCCTACCAGCGCTGCCGCCAGCGACACGGGTGTGAGCGAAGCGGTCGAGCGGGCGAAGCTGGCGCACGAGATCAGGACGCCACTCAGTGCCGTGATTTCTTATGCCGAGGTGCTGAAGGACGAGCACTTCGGTCCCTTGGGAAATGCCTGTTATCGAACCTATGCCTCCAACATCTTCGAGAGCGCACGGCACGTGTTGCGCCTCGTGGACGGCATGTTGCAGAGTTTTGTCGACCGCTCAGGCGCATCGCGCCTCACGTTCACCAATGTGGCGGCCGACGACGTGATCGAAAGCTGCCTGGTCTGGCCCGGCCGGTGGCCGAAGGGCCGGGGTTGACCTCGTCGCGTCGCTGCCGCCCAATTCACCGCACGTCGTTGCCGATGAACTCAGCCTCAAGCAGATCCTGCTGAACCTGCTTGCCAATGCCATCAAGTTTTCACGCCGGGGCGATCGCGTTAGCGTCTGCGCGCTCAATCCGGCGAACGGAGTGTTGCACATCTCGGTGGCCGACACGGGACCGGGTATGCCTCAGCCCGGCGGTGTCGGCTGCCCGCCGTCGGCAGGCGGACGCAAGGCAGGACTAGGCTTCGGTCTGCCGCTTGCCAAAGCCTTGGCGGAGGCCAACGGTGCCTCGCTCCAGATCGAAAGCGAACTCGGGCGCGGAACCTGCGTGACCATAACCTTCGGCAAGGACCGCGTCGTCCCCGTGTGAAGGCGCCGCCGCCGTGCCGTTAGTGCAGGCCACCCGCCCGGGCGGGCAGCCGCACCATGTCGCACGGCAGAGGTCCCCGCAATCGGCCTATGCTCGCCGCAGGTTGAGGGAAGGCGCCCCTGATGAGGCCCAAACGACAATCGACGGCGATCGAGGCCGCGCCCGACGGCCGGGCGCCGGGCTCATTGCGCGGGGCCGCTCGGCGGCTGAGGCGGGGACCAAGCCGGGCCGAGGCAACGCGTGCCTGGACGGTCTTTGCTGCCGTGCTGGCGGGTATCATCTTGCTGCCGATCGGCACCATTGTCATTCTAGCGCTCGGTTCCGAGCAAAACGTATGGCCACACTTGTTGGCCACCGTGCTGCACCGCGGGCCCTCGCCGACACCTTTATTTTGATGGCGGGGGTAGGAGCCTTGTCACTGGCGCTCGGAACGGCAGCCGCCTGGCTCGTCACCATGTATCGGTTCCCTGGGCGTGGCCTTCTCGACCGATTGCTGGTGCTGCCGCTGGCGATGCCGACCTACATCGTCGCCTATTGCTATGTAGAACTGCTTGACTATTCGGGACCCGTGCAGCAATTGCTGCGCGCTTTATTCGGCTGGCAGAGTGCGCGGGATTACTGGTTCCCCGAGATTCGTACGTTGGGCGGATGCGTGCTGGTGCTCTCGAGTGTGCTTTACCCGTACGTTTACCTGTCGGCCCGGGCCAGCTTCGCGCAACAGTCCGTGTGCGTGCTCGAGGTTGCCACGCACCTTGGGACAGACACCGTTCGGGGCGTTCCAGAGCGTGGCGCTGCCGCTGGCGCGACCGGCCTTGGCCGCGGGCGTCGCGCTCACCTTGATGGAGTGCCTCAATGATTTGGGTGCCGCCCAATACCTTGGGGTGCAGACCTGACCGTCAGCATCTATACGACGTGGTTGCAGCGCTCCAACCTGGCGGGCGCGGCCCAGATTGCCCTGGTGGCCTTGCTGTTGGTGTTGGCCCTGCTGCTCGGCGAACGCTTCGCGCGCGGCGGCGCGCGCGTCCATCACACGACCGGGCGCTATCGCGCCATTCCGTTTTCCGATCTGCAGGGCTGGCGCGCCTATAGCGTTGCGGCCGCCTGCGCAATACCCGTGATCGTCGGCTTCATTCTGCCGCTGCTGGTGCTCTGGCCCAGGCTTCGACCTATCTTGCCGAGGCACTGATGCTCGGTTTCTGGCGGGCGGTGCGCAACAGCGTGACGGTGGCGGGAGCGGCGGCCCTATTCACGGTTGGCACGGGCCTGGCCCTCGTCTATGCGCGACGGTTGACGGCAAATGCGTTCGTGCGTGCCGTCGTGCCGATCGCCAGCCTTGGCTATGCGTTGCCTGGAACCGTATTGGCGCTCGGCCTGTTGTTGCCGCTTGCCGCCTTCGACAACGCCGCCGACTCTTTGTTGCGATCCGCGCTCGGAATTTCGAGCGGTCTCTTCTTGTCGGGAAGCCTATTTATCATTGTGCTGGCCTACACCGTGCGCTTCCTTGCCATCGCGCTGGGCTCGCTCGAGGCGGGCTTCGAGAAACTGTCGCCGAACCTGGATGCGGTCGCCAGGACCTTGGGCGAGACCGCACTTTCCTCGCTTCGGCGCGTCCACGTACCGCTCTTGATCCCGGCACTGGGGGCCGCCGCCCTGTTGGTCTTTGTTGATGGCATGAAGGAACTCCCCGCCACGCTGCTCCTGCGACCCTTTAACTTTGAAACCTTGGCAACGCACGCCTACAGCTACGCGGCGCTGGAGCAGTTCGAACGCGCCGCGCTCGGGGCGCTGACCATCGTGCTGGATCGGTCTTGTGCCGGTTTTTGCTCTTGCACCAGGCGGTGGCCGGCGGCCGGGCCGGCGCTTGGCTTGTCGAGGGTGGCGGCAACCCGCCAGGGCCGGGCCGGTGACCGTTTGGCTCCAGCCCTGTGCGCTTCAATGCGCGAGCTCGGTGAGGTTGCGAAAGAGCTCGAGCGCCTCCGGATTGGCAAGCGCTTCCTTGTTCTTGACCTCGCGTCCGTGCACGACCTCGCGAACGGCAAGCTCGGTGATCTTGCCCGACTTGGTACGGGGAATGTCGGCCACTTGCACGACCCTGGCCGGGACGTGGCGCGGGCTGGCTCCGGTGCGGATCTGGCGCTTGATGCGCTCGCTCAGCCCTGCATCGAGCGTCAGGCCTGGTTTCAGGATCACGAACAACACAACCCGCACATCGTGCTCCCAGTCCTGACCGATGACGATGCTCTCCTGCACCTCTTCCAGCTGTTCGACCTGGCGATAGATCTCCGCGGTGCCGATGCGCACACCGCCGGGATTGAGAGTTGCGTCCGAGCGACCGTGAATAATCATGCCACCGTGCTCAGTCCATTCGGCAAAGTCGCCATGATGCCAGATATTGTCGAAGCGCGAGAAATAGGCGCTTCGATATTTCTGCCGTCGGCATCATTCCAGAACCCGAGCGGCATGGAGGGGAAGGGCTTGGTGCATACGAGTTCGCCCCTTGTCGTGCAGCTTGGCGGGCTTGCCGTCTGCATCGAACACGTCGACGGCCATGCCGAGCCCCGGACCCTGGATCTCCCCGCGCCATACCGGTTTGGTGGGAACACCCAGCACGAAGCAGCCGCAGATATCGGTGCCACCGGAGATCGAGGACAAATGCAGAGTCGTGCTTGAGGCTGGCGTAGATGTAGTCGAAGCTTTCCGGCGCCAGCGGCGAGCCTGTGGAAAGCAGGGCGCGCATGGCGCTGAGATCGTGCGTTCTGCCCGGTTCCAGTCCGGCCTTTTTAGCGGCGTCGACGTATTTGGCGGAGGTGCCGAAATGGGTCGCTTTCTCCGCCTCGGCGTAGTCCCACAGAATGTTGCCTGAAGGATGGAAAGGCGAGCCATCGTAGAGCAGCAGGGGTTGCGCCCGATGCGAGACCTGAGATCAACCAATTCCACATCATCCACCCCAGCGTCGTGAAATAAAACAACCTGTCACCCGCGCGCAGGTCGCAATGCATGCGGTGCTCGCTCAAATGTTTGAGAAGGGTGCCGCCGGCAGAATGCACAATGCATTTGGGCATGCCCGTGGTGCCGGACGAGAACATAATGTAAAGGGGTTGCGCGAAAGGCAGCCGGGTGAATTGCACGCGCCCACCCGCCCGCGCGCTGACCGCATCCGCCCAGGTTTGCGCGCGCTGGCTGTGGACAAGGCTTGCGTTGAGGCGCTGGACGACCTCCTTGGCGCGCCCGAGATAGGAGACGACGATGATCAGTCGCAGCGTCGGCAGCCGGCTAGCGATCGCTGCGAGTTTGTCGGAGATGTCGATAGACTTGCCGTTGTAGTGGTAGCCATCGCAGGCGATGAGGACCTTCGGCTCGATTTGACCGAAGCGATCGAGCACGCCCTCAACCCCGAAATCGGGCGAACAGGATGACCACACCGCGCCCAGCGCGGCCGTCGCAAGCACGCCGACGACGCCCTCGGGCATGTTGGGCAGAATGGCGGCCACCCGGTCCAAGACGGTGACGCCGCCCTGGTGCAGGGCTGCTTGGGTACGCGCGACCTCCGCGCCAAGCTCGTCCCGGGACAAGCGCTGCTTAACCTTATCTTCCCAAAACACGATGGCCGGATCGGCGCCACTGCCGCCAAGCAGGTTTTCGGCAAAATTGAGCTGGGCGTTAGGCAGAAGCGGGCGCCCGACATTTTGGCCGGCATCGGCCAGCGTAGGGCTGGCTCACCCTTCTCGCCAATGACCTGGCAGAAGTCCCACAGGCTGGACCAAAATTCAGCGGGGGCATTGACCGAGTAGCGGTGGAGATCCTCATAGTCGGTAAACGAGCAAGCCGTGCGCGTGGCCAGCCAATCGGTGAACTGGCTAAGCGTGGCCCGCGAAAGGCGCGACGGCGATGGTGTCCAGAGCGGCTCTTTCATCGATGCATCCTGGAATCTTTAACTGGCACTTTGCCTCGTGCGGCGGTATGAAACCACGGGGAGGATGGTTGCGCTCAATTGACGCGCGATAGGGATACTACAGTTCATTTGGTACGCAACAGCAACGGTTTGTGGGAACGGCTGCGGTTTGCGGGCTTCGACTTCGAGATGAAGTACTCCGCCTGATGTGGCGGGCTACGGCGCTACGGGGATCAGCCAGGTCAAGTCAAAGCATGCGACGCACAAGCGTGATATCGCGCCTCGAGACCCTTGTTCTGGCCACGCTGGCATGCCTGCTGCTGGCCCTGGTGGCGCCGCTGTTCATTGCCACGCGCGCCGTTGATGAGCCGTTCTCGGGTTACTCGGTGTTGGCCTCGCCGCGTGACCTGCACGTCATCACCAAGCCCGCGCGCTTGAGCGTGACACCCGATCTCACCCTCAGTCGGGGCGTGCTTTACGCGGACGGCAATGCGGCGTTGGGCACGCCGATTTCCAGGTTCGTGCTGGACGGTCCGGCATTTTATCTCAACGCGTCGGGCCTTGAGGCCGCCGCGGCGGGCTTCGAAAGTGAAGTGGTCGGCGGCGAGGGTGCCATTGCTCCGCTGCTCGATCAGTTCATGTCGATGGGCTTCGACACCCTTACCATTCGGCGCGGCACCCTCTACATCATGACGGCCGATGGGCCGGCCGAGACCATTGCCGACATCCAGGCCGAGGTCTCGGGAAGCCGAAAGGGTCAGCTCAGCAGCAAGGGAAGCTTTTTGCTCCGCGGCCAGCGCTTGACGTTCGATGCCAACCTGGTGCCGCCGGCGGAAAAGCAAGCCGGACAGCAGTGGCTGAGCAAGGTCACGCTGAAAGGGCCACTGATCGATGCCAGCTTCGACGGCAGCATTGACGTTGCTGGCGATCTTAAGGTCTCCGGCCATGCCGAGCTCGTGACCTCGAGCCTGCGCAAGATCGTGCGTTGGTTCAGGGTGCCCGTTCCTCTATCAGAGGGTCTCAATGCCGTCGGCTTGAAGGGCCAGTTGAACTGGGCGCGCGGCACCGTGGCAGTCGAGAAGGCCAAAGTGACCGTCGACGGCAGTGAGGCGGCCGGCACCGTGGCCTTCGCCTACGGTGGCGAGCATCCCGCGATCGACGGTACCCTTGCGTTCAATACGCTTGAGCTTTCTCCCTATTACGAAGCCTTGCGTTCGCAATCCTATGTCTTCGATCGCCACACCTGGTCGTGGTCGGCGTTCGACTTCTCGTTTCCGATCCTCAGCTACTTCGATGCCGACTTGCGGCTCTCGGCCGCGTCGTTGAGCTTCAAAGGCAATGGCGTGGGTCGCGGCGCCGCCAGCATTGCCGTGCGCTCGGGCAAATTGATCGCCAATATCGTCGAGCTCGAGCTACCGACGGGCACGGCAAGCGGCCGCATGACCGCCGACGTGAAGGAGTTTCCACCCGCTACGGCGCTGCACGGCAAAATCGACAATTTCGAGCCTGGCCCGGCGATGGCAATGCTAACCGGTGTGCCGATGCTGTCAGGACGTTCGCTGCTGAAGGTCGAATTGAAGACGGCCGGGCAGACGCCTGCCGAATTGCTCAGGGAGCTCTCGGGCAAGGTCGCCATCGGCATGACCGAGGGCGGCAAGCTCGGATTGGATGTGCGGGCAATTCGCTCCGGTGCGGAGACTAGTCCGAGCGCGAGCCAACTGGTCAAGGGCGCCACCAGCATCGACGCCCTCGAGGCGCGCGCCAATGTGGTCGACGGCCGCCTCGTCGCCGAGCACGTGCTGGCACGGGCTGGCGGGCTCAATATCAGCGCCAGCGGCAGCGCCAATTTGCTCGACCACACCCTCGATCTGCGCTTGTGGGTTCAGCCCGCCCCGGTGGCCGACAAATCCCCGTCGTCTACGGAGGGCAGCGCCGGGCTGAGCCTCAGCGGCCCCTGGGCTGAACCGGCGGTTCGGCGCGAGCAGGCCGCCGAGCCCGTTGCGCGCTAGGCGGCGAGGGCGCCGTCTCAGTCGGCGCCGTCTTCGAGCCGGGTGATGACGATCGGGTTCTCGATCAGCCTCACATCGATCGGCCTGGCGGCGATGAGCTTTGGGTTGTGCGGCATTGGATTGGCTTTGCCGCGGGGTGCATTCAACCATCCATCGGGCCCAGGCACTCTGTCGATGCCAAGCGGATAAATGGTGAGCTTGTCCGGCTCGAACTTCAGACGCAGAAAATTCTTGTAGTTTTTGATCCGCAAAGCGGCGAACGCTTGCTCCGAATGCATACGACCGAAGATGCCGGTGATGACCCAATAAAGACCCCACAAGGAGCCGCCAAACACGGCGCCGAGCACGATCATGAGCAGGGGATAGGAGACAAAACCGACCAACTCACGCACCGCGGGCGGACGCGAGGAGGCATTGGGCTGGCTATTGGCGATCGAACTCTCGCCTCGTTGCTGCGCTTGTCGGTGCTGCAGTGGCTCGAGGCCTTCCTGGATGACGTCGCGTACGATCGGCGCTTGCTCTTCCCGCGTTTGGTAAATCGTGTCCAGGATCTTTTCGATCGGACCGGCCATCTGATTGTTCACGTTTACCACCAGGAGGGAGAGCGTGAACATCATGACCAAATGCGCGAGAAAGTGCGTGGTGCCGACGGTGACCTTGGTGAAGTATCGGCGTATTCTCGGCCGCTCAATGGCGTCGACATACCACAGCAAGGTGGCATAGAGCGCACCCAGCATGGCAACGAGGCTGATGGAGGCGATCATCGCCTGCACGAGATAAAGAGGCATGAACGGCAGCACGCTCTGGAGCGTCGTGCCGATGCCCAGGGCGTCGATCTTGCCGGACGAGATGCGGTACTGACTGACGAGGTTCTGGAACTGCCAGGTGATTAGCCAATAGAGCAGGCCGATGCAGATCGCAAAGGCCGGGTTGAAGAACGGAAAGAAGATATTGCCCAAACTCAGCAAATAGCTGCGGCCCTTGTCCGGGTAGCATTTGGGGGCCTGCGGCTTGATCGGAGCGCGCCTGCGCTTGAAATTCAGGGTTCCCGTTTGAGGGGTTCGATGGCGTCCTGCACGTCCTGCACCGCCTGTTCGACGATGCCCTCGGCGGCCCGTGTGTTGCGCTTCAATCGGATATCGTACTCTCGCGCCCTCCACGCCTCACCCGGCCGCACGCCGGTCGATTGCGTCGACGCACCGTCGGCGGCATCGGGCTGCTCAGGCCAGCGCACGGAAATCGCATTGCGCAGGACGTGGGTGGGATGCAAAAGGCGCCGCCTCCGCCCGAGGTCACTGAAGTGAATGTCCAATTCGTGGGCGTAGTAGCGATTGTAGTGGTGCCAGTCGCCGGCAATCCACGGCGACAACGCGGGCGCCCCGCTTGCGGGCAATAGTGGTAATTTTAAAGAAGTTCTCTTCATCATCTTTGGCCCTGCAGGTCGGCGAGAAGCCAGGACGGTTCGGCCAGGCAGATGATCAGGTTGTCGTTGGCTCCCATCTGCTCGGCGACGCGTTCGAAATAGTTGACCTGCGCGGTATCGAGATATTTCGAGAATTGAATATCGGCACCCCAAATCCACCAGTTATAGGGCAGGCGGATTGCCCAATAGCTGCGGTGCTGCTGGCATTGCCAGCCGCCGATCATGTTGCCCCTGGCGTGGGAGAGCTTGTCGCGCGAAGAGCAAAACAGGCTGTCGAAGGCGGTGAGGACCATCGTACCAGTCGTGGTTGCCTGGAATCGCGAACAGCTTTCGATCGGGCTCGGATGCCGCGAAGGCCCAGTTGAAGGGCTGTAGTAAGCGGGTGCGGTATTCCTCACGCGTGGCCTGCGGATAGCACTGGTCCCCACCCATGATCAGGATGTCGCCGTGGCGCAGCTTGCCCGCCCCCGCACGTCCAGGCTGTCCTGTGCCAGCAGGTAGGCCAAAGTGTAGGTGGACTCGAAACCGATCACCGACATCGGCGACATAGTCGATCCAATAGGCGCCGGCCTCATCCACGGCCAGGCATTTCTGCGGCTCGCTGGCGGCGTTGACGCCGCAGTAGTCGTAGCGACCAATGAGCTCCTTGTCCTCGGCAGTGTCCGTCACCGCCTGCATGAGCCGCTGGTCGGCGTACTGCCCAAACACCGACGATACCAATGTGCGTATGCCGACCCGCGCCAGCAGGCGCGGGTCGTACCAAGAGACCATCTTTGGCAGCATGCCCTTTCGCAGCTGGCGTAGCGGACTGAGCTCCATGTCCTGCCCCTCGCGCACGGTCCTTCTCAACCCGGCTGGCGCCTAAGTTGGCCGTTTAATCCGGCCTAAGGAAGCAGGTGTAAAGCCCGGGCCCGGAAGCGTGGCCGAAATATCTCACCACACTATCCGGAGCCTGAGGCGGCGATGGTCAAAGCCTGCCCGGCAGCACGGGCAGCGGGCCGAAAGCTAACCGCGGCGACTATGTCGGTTGGAGGCCCAGGCGCGGCGGCGAGGGCCGGTGTCCCAGGTGCGGCGAGGGCCGGTGTCGATGTGGAACAGACCAAAACCGTAGTGCTTGAAGCCGCCCACGGTCTTCTTGCCGAGCAGGAAACGGCTAACGTCAGCGGTATTGGCGGCGATGCGGAAGTCGACGGCATTGCCGGTCAGATGGTAGTGAGCGCGAGGCCCCCGACCTGCGCGTTGTGCGCCTTGCTGCGGCAGGTGGAATTGACCCGCACGGCGCCGAACAATGCCGCCACCTCGGAGAGCACCGTCCGCAGTGGGTTTGCAAGACAGTTGGGGAAGCGACCCAGTTTATGGGCCCCTCGGAGACCTTGGGTGACGCCAGGGGCGGCGGGGGCCCAGGCTTGCAACCACCTGCCCGCTTGGCGGCGCCGCCGGCGCCTCGGTGGATTTGGGGCTCTCGGCAACCGGTGCTGCGGCAACGGCCACCGCGGCCACCGGCTGGGAATGCCGGCCAAGGCTCGCGCTTGCGCGCCCGCTCGCGGTGCAGGCGCGCCCGTCGCGGCGACACGTATTCCTCGGTGCGATCGTGCCGGCGGGCATGCTGACGCGGGCGGATCTGCGCCTCATCGATCATATAGCTGTCAAGACGTTCCACCGCCGACCGGCGCCCCGCGCGGCCGCGAGCCCCGCCTCGCTATTGTAGGCGTGCTGACGCATGTGCTCGATGGTATCCACTCGCCCAGCTTTCGTTGCCGGAGGCCAGCGCCGGGGCGGCGCCCAACGTCGTCAATGCGAGAAAAAGCCCGGGCAGCAGAGGTTGCCTGAGACCGGCCGCGAGATGGAGCCGGTCCATGCCAAAACGGCCGTGATGCCTTCGCTTGCAGCGTTTGAACGGGTACAGTCATCGCCTGAACTCCACTCCAATGCGCGGCCAAGGCGCGCGCGCAGCGCGAACCTCGGTCCGGTTTTGCCGACCCCGCTGACAGTCCTGTTGTGTGGAATCCCGTCGCGAGAGATCCAACGGGCCCCTCGTTAGCGGGCAAAGCGCCGTGTTGTATGGCCGCACCGTGCGGCGAATGCGCGCAAAAGCTAAGGCGTGACAAGACGATGCGCGACTTTCTTCAACTATCAGTTGCACTCGGGGGTGCGCCCGTAGCCTATCCGCGCCGGCTGGCGCCGACGAAAATGGCCTGGTTTCTTGCGGGCCGGGGGTGCGCGCTTAACGTCTGGGGCCCGGCCAGCAGAGTGCGGGTCGCGGCCAAACCTGCGTCAAACTGGCGCAGGTCGGAGGCGCTGTCGAGCTCGCGGCGCCCTTGCTGGGGGCGGGCCCCGACGCGTCGGCGCCGGCGCTCCAAACCGCAAGTCGAAACATGTCCTTGGGGCTCGTGCGGGGCGTTATGCGGTGGGCAGTATGGCCCTGCAGGGGCGGGCAAAAGGTCACCAAGGCTGCGAGCGGGCGTCGGGATCCGGCCGCAAGCCGCGAACGCCGACGGGGCCGGCGGCCCCGCCCGATGCGCTTCAACCCCGGGCGCGGCACGCTTATGGGCGGTCGGCCAGCTGTTCACTGAGACCCGGCACGCTGCCCATAAAATCGCGCTTGCCCAACTCCACGCCGTTGTGGCGCAGAATGGCGTAGGCCGCCGTGCAATGAAAGTAGAAGTTGGGCAGCACGAGAGTGCGCATGAGATAGGAGCTGGCCTTTGAGGGTGATGGGTTTCCCGGCCAAGGTAATGGTCACGTCGCGCTCCTCCGAGCCATCAAGCTGGCCGGGCTTGAACGAGCGCACATAGTCCAGCGTCTTGGCGATGCGGCCCCTGCAAATCCGCGATCGTCTTCTCGTCGTCCTTGCCAGCTCGGAATCCGACGCCGGCGAGCCGCGCCACCGTGCTCTTGGCGAAATCGCAAGCAATTTGCACCTGCCGGCTGAGCGGAAACATATCGGGCGCCAAGCGCGCGGATAAAAGCACGGCGGCATCGAATTTCTTGGCCCCGCAAAGGCCTCGGCCTTTGCGAGCACTGTTCGACGTGGCACCGAGACCTTGCACGAAGTGGCGGCACGGCTAGCTGGTACATGGAGAGGCTCATTGGCTGCTTCCGCTCCTTCGCTTTCGTTCTGAGGTCGTGGGTGAGTCCGCAGGCGCTAAGTACGCGCCAAATAGTGCGCGCCCTGCAAGTGGCACAGGCTGTACTCGCCATCTCGATCGGTCGATTGTCGAGCCCGAAGGCCGTGCGATCGATCCGAAGCAGGGGCGCGCGCGGCGACTAGGTGCAAGACGCGCGCGGTCTCGGCGTCTGCCGCGCGGTCGCCGACAGACCGGTCCTCGGTGCGCAGCGAGCAGGATGCCGTAGGTTTTCTGGAAGAGGTCATAAAGGGTGTTGGGAAGGGGATCGAGTTGGGCGAGATCGGGAAACAGCTCTTGGGGAGCCTTATGGTTTCGCAGATGAAGGGGTACCATCGCGCGTACGTGACGCGGCCGATACGGATGACCTCTGCACCTGGCGCAGAGATGCCGAATGCCATTTGCTCGTGCCGGTCCGCGGGAGCGACGGTGCAGGTGGCTTGCCAACTGTCTGGGGTGATCAGTGATCCCGGTTGCATCGAGCATGTTGAAGAAACGGAAGAGCGCGCGGGGTGTGCTCCAACCACGAATGTGCCGCGGCCTTGTTGGCGCATCACCAGTCGCTCCGATCGCCAGCGCGCCGATTGCCTTGCGCGCTGTGCCTGGCTCACGCCAAATTCCGCCGCGATCTCGAATTCGCTTGGGATCAGTTGGCCGGGTTTCCAAACGCCCGCGATCGAATGCGTTCGACGAGCTGCTCTGCGGACTCTTTGCATAGAGCGGGCGGGGCGTCCGCGAGGATCGTGGGCTCATCGGAAACACCTGTTGCCACACCACGAAGTCTTATATAAGTCTAACGGAGCCCCGCATGGCCACCAAACATCGCCAGAAATCGCGCCACAGGGAAATAGCTGCCAGCGCCCCACTTTCTGGTCCATAGCCCCGAGGACAACGTGCTGGCGTCGGTCGTCGTCGGAAGACCTGGTCGCCGGCACCGAGATGCTGGGCGTCATCACGAGACCGACAAGACCATTAGCGCTCGAGGCCACGGAGAGCATTCCCATCGGCCGCAAGGTCGGCGCTGAAGTCGCTGAAGAAGAGGCGACACCGTCATCAAGTACGGCGAGGATATCGGCAAGATGGTCGCCGACGTCGCCACCGGCGAGCACGTGCACGTCCAGAACCTCAAGACCAAGCGCTGGTGAAGGACACCGCCATGGCGGCCAAGCCCACGTCAAGCGCAGCCACGAACCAAGAGCAACCTGAGCTTCTGCGATGGCGCCGCGAGAACGGTCGCGTCGGTGTGCGCAATCACGTGATCATCCTGCCGCTCGACGATCTCGTCGAACGCCGCCTGCGAGGCGGTGGCCAACAACATCAAGGGCACGCTGGCGCTGCCGCACGCCTATGGGCGGCTGCAGTTCGGCGCCGACCTCGACCTGCATTTCCGCACCCTGATCGGCACCGGCTGCCAATCCCAACGTGGCCGCCGTCGTGGTGATCGGCATCGAGGACGGCTGGACCAAGCGGGTCGTCGATGGCATCGCCAGAGACCGGCAAGCCGGTCGTCGGCTTCGGCATCGAGGGGCACGGCGATATCGCCACCATCGCCATGGCCTCCCACGAAGGCCAAGGACTTCCTGCAGTGGGCCTCCGAGCTCGAGCGCGAGGAGTGCGGCATCGCCGAGCTGTGGGTGTCGACCAAGTGCGGCGAGAGCGACACCACCACCGGGCTCGCCTCCTGCCCGACGGTGGGCAACATGTACGACAAGCTGATCCCGAAGGGCATCCACGGCGTGCTTCGGCGAGACCTCGGAGATCACCGGCGCCGAGCACATCGCCAAGGCGCGCGCCGATCAACGCCTAAGATCGGCGACAAGTGGATGAAGGCCTTCCAGGCCTATCAGGACGAGGTGATCGAGGCCGCACAAGGTCGACGATCTGTCCGAGAGCCAGCCGACCAAGGGCAACATCGCCGGTGGCCTCACCACCATCGAGGAGAAGGCGCTCGGCAACCTCGAGAAGATCGGCCGCAAGTGCCGATTACATCGACGTGCTGGAGCCCGCCGAAGCACCCGCCGCAGGGCCCGGGCCTCTACTACATGGACACATCCTCGGCGGCCGCCGAGTGCGTGACGCTGATGGCCGCCGGCGGCTACGTCGTGCACACCTTCCCGACCGGGCAGGGCAACATCATCGGCAACCCGATCGTGCCGGTGATCAAGATCAGCGGCAATCCCAAGACGGTGCGCACGATGGCAGAGCACATCGACTTCGACGTGTCCGGCATCTTGCGGCGCGAGCTGACGCTTCGAGACGGCGGGCGACGCGCTGATCGACATGGTCGATCCGCACGGCCAACGGCCGCCTGACCGCTGCCGAAGCGCTCGGGCCATCGCGAGTTCGTCATGACCAAGCTCTACCGTAGCGCCTGATTGGGGCCCGGCAAGTTTCAGCTTGCAGCGCCGCATCGCCGGCCGTTTAGGCGGGCGGCGACGCTGCGGGCGCCTGAGGGCGTAGTCGGGATGCCAGATGCCAGGGTCGACGTGGGTAAATAGCCCTGTTTTCATACCCGACAGGGTGCGCGCCATTTGGTGGCGCAGGTAGGGTACCTGGCCCATCAGCGGGAAGGCGACGTCGCGCAAGCGGGCAGCCCAGCGGCTGTCGGACTGAAAGAAGGGCGTGAGCCAGCGGCTCGCCAGCGCATAAAAACGGCCGTGGCGCCGGCGCGCCGTCGTGTAAAGGCCGAGCGCCGCCTCGATCGAGGTGGTCTGGCGCGAGGCTGTCGGCGGAGTTGCGGCATCGATCAGGGCAAGATTGGCACCTTGGCCGAGTTGCGGGGAAAGCCCCCGTCCGGCGTCGCCGATGAAGACGCATGCGTGGTCCCCGGCGCCGACCCACTGCATGTCGGCGTAGCTGGCAAAGGTCATATCGTCGAGCGAATTGATCTGTGCCAGCAGCGGCTCGGCGGCGGGGCACGAATTCCATTACCCGGGCTTTCCAAGGCCCGAGGCCGGCCCCCTGCCAGCGCGCGCGGATCGCGGACTTGCAGGCTCCAAAACAACGCGATCAGCCGCCCTGTACCGCCGGGCGCCCGGCCAATGGGCAGCATGCCGACCATGCTGTGGCAGCCTTCGTAGCGTTGCACCAGCCGATCCTTGTGCGGCCAGTCGGCAGGTTCCGCTAGGCTGCCCGCAGACGGCGCCGTAGGGATAGGGCCGATCGCGCCGGATTGCGGCGTCGGCGGCCCTCAGCGGCGAGCGCACGCCGGTGGCGTCGACGACGAGGTCGAAGATGCCGTGTTCATTGTGCTGCCGATCGATCAGGATGCGGCCTTCGGCCGTGCAGCGGCTGCAGGCGATTTCGGTTGCGGTCGTGAGCGCAATGCCGAGGCGCACGACCGCGGCGTGGAGCAAAGCAAACAGCGCGCCGCGATGAATGCCGAGGCCGAACACGTCGCGCTCCAAGTTCGCGGTAGCTGAGCTGGAGGATGCGAACGCCCCTGCTGGTATCGCCGTAGATGCTCTTTACGACCTGCCCGTGGTCAAGCGCGATGCGGTCGAGCCCCAACCGGGCAAGACAGGCAAGACCGGTGGGCTGCAGCAGCAGGCCGGCGCCGAGCGGCTTGGGTTCCTCGAAGCGCTCAAAGAGCTGCACCAGGTGGCCATCGCGGGCGAGGAAGGCGGCAACGGCCAGCCCGGCGGTACCGGCGCCGGCAATGGCGATCCTGATTGGACGCATCCCCGCGTTGCCTCCAAGCACGCGCCCCCGACCCAGGCGTGGCCAGGCCAGCTGGCGCCTGGTGCGCCTGGGCCTCCAGTACACCCGGGGCTTGGGCGGGAAGTAGTTGACTTCGTTGGTCAAGGTGTAGGTGTGCACGGGGCGGTAGTCGATGCGCACCGATTGCGCCGCATCGTCGGCCCAGGTCAGGGTGTGTTTCATCCAGTTCTCGTCGTCCCGCTCGGGATAGTCCTCGCGGGCATGGCCACCCCGGCTCTCCGTGCGGTTCTCGGCGGCGGCCACGGTGACCGCGGCCTGGAGCGATCAAATTGTCGAATTCCAGGGTTTCGACCAAATCGGAATTCCAGATCAGCGAGCGGTCGGAGACGCGAATATCGCCGACGCCCTTCCAGACATCGGTGATCTTCGCCAAACCTTCCTTGAGTACGGGGCCATCCCGGAAGACGGAGCAGTTCATTTGCATGATGCGCTGCATTTTCAGGCGCAGCGCCGCCGTCGGCGTGCCGCCGTTGGCATGCCGGAAGCGATCGAGGCGCGCGAGCGCCAGTTCGCCGGCGTCGCCGGGAAGATCGGGCTGCGCGCCGCCTGGCTCGATGGTTTTCGCGCACTGCAGGCCCGCGGCGCGGCCAAACACCACCAGGTCGATCAGCGAGTTGCTGCCCAGTCGATTGGCTCCGTGCACGGAGACGCAGGCGGCTTCGCCCAGGGCCATGAGGCCCGACACGACGTAGTCGGGATTGCCACCTTTAAGCGTCAGCATCTCGCCGTGGTAGTTGGTGGGAATGCCGCCCATGTTGTAGTGCACGGTTGGCAGGACCGGGATCGGCTCGCGACGCAAGTCGACGCCGGCGAAGACCTTGGCGCTTTCGGTGATGCCGGGCAGCCGTTCGTGCAAGATCTTGGGGTCCAGGTGATCCAAATGCAGGAAGATGTGATCCTTTTCCGGCCCCACGCCGCGGCCTTCCCGGATCTCGATGGTCATGGCACGCGAGACCACGTCGCGGGAGGCGCAGGTCCTTCACGTGCGGCGCGTAACGCTCCATAAAGCGCTCGCCGTTGGCGTTGGTGAGGTAGCCGCCCTCGCCGCGCGCGCCTTCGGTGATCAGCACGCCCGCACCGTAGACGCCGGTCGGGTGGAACTGCACAAACTCCATGTCCTGCGAGCGGCAGGCCGGCGCGCAGGACCATGGCATTGCCGTCGCCCGTGCAGGTATGCGCCGACGTGCAGGTGAAATAGGCGCGGCCGTAGCCGCCGGTGGCGAGGATGGTCTTCTTGGCGCGGAAGCGGTGCAGCGTGCCATCGTCGAGCTTGAGGGCGACGACGCCACGACAGCCGCCATCCTGGTCCATGATGAGATCGATGGCGAAATACTCGATGAAGAACTCCGCCGCGTGCCGCAACGACTGGCCATAAAGGGTGTGCAGCATGGCATGCCCGGTACGGTCGGCTGCCGCCGCCGTGCGCTGTGCCGGCGGGCCTTCGCCGTATTGTGTGGTCATGCCACCGAAGGGACGCTGGTAGATGCGGCCATCCTCGGTGCGGCTGAAGGGCACGCCATAGTGCTCTAGCTCGTAAACGGCTTCGGGCGCGTTGCGGCACAGATATTCGATGGCATCCTGGTCGCCCAACCAGTCGGCACCCTTGACGGTGTCGTACATGTGCCAGCGCCAATCGTCCGGTCCCATGTTGCCAAGCGCCGCGGCGATCCCGCCTTGGGCCGCCACGGTGTGCGAGCGCGTCGGGAAAACCTTGCTGATGCAGGCGGTTTTTAGGCCCGGCCTACGGCGCAGCCCAGCGTTGCCCTGCAGGCCGGCGCCGCCGGCGCCGACGATGACGACGTCGTAGACGTGATCGGTCAGCGGATAGGCCCTGCCGTTGAGGGCGGGCTTGGCGATACCGTTGCTTTTGTCGCCGGGGCTATCGGGCATTGCTCAGGCTCCGAAGCTCAGTTTCAGCACCGCATAGGCACAGGCGAAGCCTATTAGCGCCGCAAAGAACGTGTTGAGCAACAAGGGCCGCGACCTTGTAGCCGTCGGAGTGGACATAGTCTTCGATGATGCTCTGCATGCCGAGCCGCATATGGATCACACCGGAAAGGATCAGCAGCAGCAGCGGGATGGCGTTCTAGCGGCTGCGCCAGCGTGCCTTGACGGTAAGATAGTCTGCACCGGCGAGGCGCACGATCAGATAAATCGCAAACGAGACCAGAAAGACGTTCGCCGCCGCGGTGACGCGCTGCCTCCAGAAGTGATCGGTGCCTGCCCTGGCCGGACCCAAGCCACGCGCTCGGGCGAGAGGCGTGCGGTAGCTCGACATCTTATAGCTCTCCTCGAAGCGTCAGGCCGACCATCCATAGCACCAGTGTCAGCACCACCGAGCCGATGATGGTAAACCAGGAGAGCGCGTTGACTTGGCCGATGCTGAAGCCCCGTCCCGTATCCCAAACGAAGTGGCGCAGCCCGCCCAGCATGTGGTGCAGCAGAGCCCAGCTGTAACCGAACAGCACGAGCTTACCGAACGGGTGGGCAAAGAAGGCGTTGACCAGTTCAAATTGCGCTTCGCCGCCGGCGGCGGCGACCAGCCAGGCCGCGAGCAAGAGCGTGCCAAAGTAGAGCGCGGCGCCCGTGATCCGGTGTAGGATCGACATCACCATGTTTATGCGCGGTCGATACACCGAAAGGTGTGGCGATAGGGGCGTGAGGCGCTCTCACCGGTCTCGGCCATGCCTAAGTTGCTCCCGCGTGGCTGCAACGCAGGTTCGGCTTTAGCCTGCTGCAGCGGGGGCGGCAATCTGCCCAAACATCACATGGGTCGGGGCGGCAAGGAAAGCAATGCACGCAGGCCTGGTATACCAGAGGCGAGCCCAGGCGGAGATGGCCTCAACGCGGCAGGACCAGCCAGAGATCGAGATCGAGAACGACGCCCTCGGCATCCTCGCCGCTTGCCGTTTTCAAGGGGAAATCCGCGCAGGCTCGGTTTTTGAGCGCAACGAGGCGCGCGCGCACGGGCGCCGACATCGTGACGAAGAGGGATTTCCGGCCGTTTCCAGAATCTCGGACCAAGCATAGATAGTGTCGCCGGCGAAGCTTGGCGCCACGTGTCGTCCGCCATTGATGGCGGCGATGTGGAAGGCATTGGCAAGACCGTTGAAGGAGAGCGCGCGGGCGAGCGACATGATGATGCCGCCGTAGACGAGCCGCCGCTTGAATTGCCCTTGCGCCTGCGCGTGTTGATTGAAATGCACCCTGGCCGTGTTCTGGTAGAGCCGGGTGGCGATCTGATGCTCGGCCTCCTCCAGCGTCATGGCGTCGGCGTGATCGATCTTCTCGCCGACGACGTAGTCGGCCCAGCGATACGGGGCTGCCCGGCGAGGCTGGTCATCATAACGGGAGGCGTCGAGCCGCGGCAGATGCGGCGCCAGGACGGCGGGATCGACGCGGCGCTGGCGAGCCGAGGCGCGACCGGCTCCGGTGCGCCGGCGCTGAAGGATCGCGCTTGCGCACCATGACCCAGCGCACGAATTGGAGGACGGGCGCCCCGCTCTGCTGCGGCCCGTCGTGCGCACATGGAGCGACGCCGGACGTCCGACTGGAGTTCTCTCGTGAGGCCGATCACTTCCGAAGCAGCCGCTGAGCGTATCGCCTGAGGATAAACAGGCTGCAGAAAAGCGGCAGTCGGCATAACCGAGATTGGCAATGGCATTGAGCGAAATATCGGCAACGCTCTTGCCGAATACGACATGAAACACGATGAGGTCGTCCACCGGCGCGCGCGGATAGCCGATCGCTTGCGCAAAGGGTCGGAGCGATTGCACGGCAAAGCGGGCGCCATAAAGCCCAGCGTAGAGGCGCGGCATCGCCGAGCGTGATGGTCCGCGGGCTGGCATGCGCAGAACTTACGCCCGATCCGGAAGTCCTCGAAGAAGTTACCGATGCTGCCCTTGGTTGGGGTCATGGGGCGGTGCCCAGCGCATCAAGATGGCCTCGGCAATGGCGACGGTGCGCTGGGCCATCTTGGCGTGCAGCAGCTCGACCATGCGGCCCTCCACCGTGATGACGCCCTTGCCCCCTTGTTCTCCGGCCGCGCGAAGGCGGCGATGATCTGGCGCGCGAAGGCGAGGTCAGGCTCAGCCGGTGCGAACACCCGATTGGCATCGGCCACCTGCTCGGGATGGATCAAGGTCTTGCCGTCGAAGCCGAGGCGCGACCCTCGCGGCACTCGCGATAGAAGCCATCGGCATCCCTAACATCGTTATAAACGCCGTCGAGCACATCCAGTCCATAAGCGCGGGCCGCCGCGACCGCCGCCGACAGCCAGTAGAGGGCCGGGTGGCGGTCGGCGGTAAGATCGGCGCGCGTCTCCTTGACGAGGTCGTTCGTGCCGAGCACCGAAGCAATCAAGCCGCGCCCAGGTTGCCTGCGAAGCTGCGGCAATCTCCTTCAGATTGAGAATGGCGAGCGGCGTCTCGATCATCGCCCACAGGCGGGTTTTAACGGCGGCACCGGCGCGCGTCAGCGCGCTTGCGTGACAGCCAGCGACCTCTCCCGCGCTCGAGGTCTTGGGCAGCAGAATGGCATCGGGTGCGGCTCGAGCACTGCCGCCAGGTCCGCCTGGCCCCAGGCGGTCTCGAGCGCATTGATGCGGATGACGAGACACTCGCGCCGCCCGTAGCCGCCGCCCTTGACGGCCGCGCAGACCTGGCCGCGTGCCAGCTCCTTGGCCGCTGGCGCCGCGGCGTCCTCCAGATCGAGAATGAGGGCGTCGGCGGGGATCGACTGGCCTCTCCAGCGCCCGGGCATTGGAACCGGGCATATAAGGCGGCGCTGCGGCGTGGGCGGATTGGCATCGCATTTTTCCGTGGCCGTGTGGGGCCGCGGCTGGGGTAAACAAAGCGCGCTGCGACCGCCAGCGTGAACGTCGCCGGCGGCAGCCTTGGCAGCGTAGCAAACATGCTATGAGGTCGCATGGGACGCGTCCTTGCCATCTCCTCACTTGTCGCGCTTGCCGGGCACGTGGGTCTCGCCGCTACCGTCCCCGCGCTGCAAAGCCTGGGTCACCAGGTCTGGGCTTTGCCGAGCGTAATTCTGGCCAGCAGGCCGGGATTGCGGTCAGCTCGTGCGAGTATGCCCTGCCCGCTGTCGATCTCGCCGCCCTGCTGGCGGGCTTGGAAGGCCGACGGCTGCTGGGCTCCGCACGGCTTGACGCGGTGTTTGACGGGCTATTTTCCTTCCCCGCCAGTCCGTCTCGGCGGCGGCGGCGGCGATCGGGCGTGTGCGGCAGGCCAGGGCCGGGCGTGTTGGTGTGCGTCGAGTCCGATTCTGGGTGACGAGGGCCACCTTTATGTTGCCTAGCCGAGACGGCTGGCGCCATACGCGAAACGAGACTCTTGCGCGCTGGCAGCGCTGACAACGCCGAACCTCTTCGAGCTACCCTGGTTGACGGGTGGGGCGCCCGTGAGCCGCACGAGCAGGTGCCGGCGGCCGCGCGCGCGCCGGCTGGGGTCCCGACCGTTGCCGTGACATCGGCCGAGCTGGCTGCAGGCTGAGGATTGCAACGGTGTTGCAGCACGCCAAGCGGCGCCACGCTGCGCATGACGCCGAGAGCGCGCCGCGATTCCCAATGGTGCGGGCGACCTATTTGCAGGCCTCTGCTTCGGCCAACTCCTTGTTGGCGGTCGGCGGAGGCTGCCTTGGCCAAACCTCCGCGCGCTCGACTTCGTGCTCAAGGCCAGCGAGCACAGGCCGACGCTGCAGCTGACTGCGCTTGCGAGGCGCTCCCATCATGACGGGGTCGCGGCAGGCGCGGGGTGCGCTTGCCTTCATTCAGCACGAAGCCGCCGGCGGCTTGCTGCTGGTCGGCGCTGCGATCGCGCCTTGTTGGTCGCGCAATTCTCCGCTGCAGGGGCTCTATCGGAGCTTCCTCAGCGCGCCGATCGGCTTCAGCCTTTCCAGCATCGAGTTGGAAAAACCGGTGCTGCTGTGGATCAACGACGGGCTGATGGCGATGTTCTTCTTCCTGGTCGGGCCTCGAGATCAAGCGCGAGCTGCTGCGGGGCGAGCTCTCCAGCTTCGGCAAGGCCGCCTTGCCGGCGTGGCCGCGGCCGGCGGCATGGTCAGTGCCGGCGCTGATCTACGTCGCGATCAATGCCGGTGATTCGGGTCGCCCTGCAGGGGCTGGGCCATTCCCGCGGCCACCGACATCGCCTTTGCGGTCGGCGTGCTGGCGCTGCTCGGCGACCGCGGTGCCCGCCGTCGCTCAAGATCTTCCTGCTGGCGCTCGGCCATCCTCGACGACCTCGGCGCCATCGTCATCATCGCCGTGTTCTATACCGGCAATCTGCATTGGGCGCCCTGTTGCCGCTGGCCGGCGGCGGCGCGGCGCGCCTGCTCTGTGCGCTGAACCGCGCGCGGCGTGACGCGGCTGGCGCCCTATCTGCTCACCGGCGTGTTCGATCTGGGTGTGCGTGCTTGAAGTCGGGCGTGCACGCGACGCTGGCGGGTGTGGTCGTCGCCGCGGCTTCATCCCGCTGCCGGCAAAGCAGGGCGCAGCCGTCGCTGCTCGAGCAGCTCGAGGAGAGCCTGCATCCCTGGATCGCCTTCGGCGATCTTGCCGCTGTTCGCCTTCGCCAACGCCGGCGGTCTCGCTCCAGGGGCTGTCGCTCGCCAAGCTGCTGGAGCCGGTGCCGCTCGGCATCGCGCTCGGCCTGTTCATCGGCAAGCCGCTCGGCATCTTCGGCCGCCAGCTGGCTTGCGGTCATGGCGGCGGCCTCGCGCAGAAGCCGGAAGGTGCCAGCTGGCGCACAGCTGCTGGGCGTCGGCATGCTCGGCGGCATCGGCTTCACCATGAGCCTGTTCATCGGCACGCTGGCGTTCCCCGACCCGGCGCCACGCCGCGCAGCTGCGCCTCGGCGTGCTCGCTGGTTCGCTGCGCTCGGCGGTTGCCGGCTATCTGGTACTGCGCTTCAGCGCGCCTGCGCCGCCCTGATCGCCGGGAATGAGCTTTGCTTCCAGCGCCTCGGCGGCGTGATCGGCCCGACGTGCTTGTAGACGATCTCGCCCCTGCCGTTGACGATGAACGTCTCCGGCATGCCGTAGACGCCCCATTCTGATCGCAGCCACGGCCGTCGGCATCGACCCCCACGGCCGCGAAGGGATTGCCGTAGCGGCCGAGGAAGCGACGCGCTGGCGACGTCTGGTCCTTGTAGTTGACGCCATAGACGGCGCACGCCGGTCCGTTGCTTGAGCGCGCACCGAGGACCGGGTGCTCCTGCACGCACGGACACGCACCAGGAGGCCCAGAAATTCACGACGGTCACTTTGCCTGAGGCCAGCTCGGCGGCGGCAAAGCCGCCGACGGGCTGCTTCGCCGTCCGTTGAGCCCGTCCAGCGCCGCAAAGCTGATCTCGGGCACGCGCTTGCCGATCAGCGCCGAGGGCAGCTTGGATGGGATCGCCCGAGCGCAGCGCAAAGGCAAACAGCAGCGCCAGGATCGCAAAGATCGCGAGTGGCCACAGCAGCGGGCGCGGGCCTCGCCGGCGAGTCATCGGCGTCTCGCGCGAGGTCTTCAACCATGGTCCTTCTACCTTGCTCGAGCTTGTTTCAGCGCCGGCTTCGCGTGCCACCGGAGCCGCGCGCCTCGAGCTGCCTCGATCAGGCGCTGCTGCCGGCGACCGTCCGTGCACCAGCCAGCCGATTAGAGCCGACAGCGTCACGGCAACGACGCCATAGGCCGACCAGATGTAAGCGGCATGCGGGCCTAGATCCATGGCGTCATTCGGCCGGCTGCTGCGACAGGTTGGCGGCATTTGTAGCGGCGATCCGTGCGCAGAGCCTTCACGCGCCGGCGCAGGATCTCGTTGCGCATGGCCTTGAGCTGCAAGGCGACGAACAGCAGCCGTCATGCCGAGGGTCATGACCAGCAGCGGCCACAGCAGCGAAGCATGGATGGTCGGCGCGCCGAGCCGCATCACGCTGGCCGGCTGATGCAGGCTGAATTCCATTCGACCGAGAACTTTATCACCGGCAGGATGGCGATGCCGACAAGGCTGAGCACGGCCGTCAGCTTGGCGGCCAGCGCCTCATCCTCGATCGGAGGAACGCAACGCGATCAGTCCGAGATAGAGAAAGAACAAGATCAGCACCGGAGGTGAGCCGAGGGTCCCACACCCAGAAGGTTCCCCACATGGGCTTGCCCCAAAGCGATCCGGTGGCGAGCGCCAGAAAGGTAAACGTGGCTCCGAGCGGCGCTGCCGCCTTTGCGGAGACGTCGGCCAGTGGGTGGCGAAAGACCAGCAGCCCGAAGCTCGACAGCGCGATCAGCGCATAGACCAGCATTGACAGCCACGCCGCCGGCACATGGATGTACATGATCTTGACGGTCTGACCCTGCTGGTAATCCGGCGGAGAGCCGAAAAATGCCAGGTAGAGTCCAATGCCGATCAGGCTGGCGGCGAGGCCCCAGCACCACGGCAGCAGGCGCGCCGGACAGCGCCATAAAATTGCTGGGGATTGGCCAGCCGCTGGGTCAGGCTTTGCATGGTTAGCATCTAAGCCTTTGTCGCCGCCAGCGCAATTCGTTGCCGCTCGATCACTGCAACTGAAATCGGAGCGCCCCGGCCGCGAGCCGGCGGCGCCAGCACCATAGCGGCGAGGGAAACGGCGATCAAAAGCAGAAAGGAGGCAGCGAAGCTGTCGGCCTCCGATAGCGCCGCGCCGATGGCCTCGATCCCGAAAGATCAGGGTTGGCACAAACAGGGGCAGCAGCAGGAGGCCGATCAACAGGCCGCCGCGGCGCGCGCGCACCGTCAAGCGCCGCGCCGATGGCGCCGAGGAAGCTGACGGCGGGGTGCCGGCCAGCATGGTTGCCACCAGCACGCCGTAGGCATCCGGCCGAAGGTTGAGCAAGAGGCCGAGCAGCGGGGCCAAGGCGATCAGCGGTAGCGCCGTGGTCAGCCAGTGGGCAAATGCCTTGCCCGCAACGACGGCCTCGAGCGGCAGCGTGCCCGTGGCCAGGATGTCGAGTGAGCCATCCTCGAAATCGGCTTCGAATAGACGCCCGAGCGACAGCAGAGGCGGAGAGCAGAAAAGCAACCCAAAGCACGGCGGGGGCAATGCGCGCGATGAGATTGAGATCGGGACCCAGCGCCAGCGGCAGCAGCGCGACGACGACCAGGTAGAAGCCAAGCGCCACCCCGAGCGTGCCGCCTTCCTTCCACGCGATCAGGACGTCGCGGCGCACAAGTTCCCAAAATGCGCTCATCCGGCGCGCGCCGCGGACTGGAGGCGCAAGGTATGCTCATTGGGCCAGTCGAGCGGCTGATGCGTGGCGGCAATGACGAGCCGCCGCCGGCGAGCCGAGCCGTGACGGCGGCGGTCAGGGTCGCCTGGGCTTCCTGGTCGAGCGCCGCCGCCGGTTCATCGAGGAGCCAAATTAAGCGCGGCGCCAACAGCAGTCGGGCGAGCGCCAGGCGGCGTTTTTGACCCGCCGAGAGGTAGGCGGCCGGGATGTCTTCGAGCGCCACGAGGCCGAAGGTAGCAAGCGCGACATCGACGGGTCCTCTCCCGCCGAGATAGCGCTGCCAGAAGCGGGCGTTCTCTTCAACGGTCAGGCTAGATTTTATGGCATTGAGATGGCCCACGTAGTGACACAGCTCGCCTAAGCTTTGATCGGATTTGCCGCCCTCCAGCCATAGGCGGCCCGCGGTCGCCGGCAGCAACTCCGGCAAGGGTGCGCAGGAGCGTGGTCTTGCCAGCACCGTTCGGGCCGAGCAGCAGCAGGCTTCGAACCTGGCTCGACGGTGAAGTGAAAGGTCGGCAAGGACCGCGCGGCCGTCCGCAGCACGGACAGTTTGTCGACGATCAGCTTCATAAGGGCTTCCCCGGCCCTGAACGCACATACTTAGAACCATTTTATATAGGGCCCCGGTTTGCCTCCAGGCCAGGTCAGAAACGCGCTTTCAACAGTCGCGGCCCCGCAGATAGGAGATGCCCGCTCATGAGCACCGCTCAACCTCGACAGCTTCAAGTGCCGCAAAATCGCTGAAGGTCGGCTCCAAGTCCTTCGAGTATTTTTCGCTTCCCGATGCCGAGCAGAACGGGCTGGCCGGGTTTGTCCCGGCTGCCGTTCTCCCTCAAGGTGCTGATCGGAGAACCTCCTGCGGCACGAAGATGGTCGCTCGGTGAAGGCCGAGGACATTCGCGCCGTGCTCGAATGGCTCAAGACGAAGAGCTCCAACGTTGAGATTGCCTATCGGCCAGCCCGCGTGCTGATGCAGGACTTCACCGGCGTTCCGGCCGTCGTCGATCTTGCCGCCATGCGCGATGCCATGAAAGCGCTCGGCGGCGATGCCCGACAAGATCAATCCGCTGGTGCCGGTCGATCTCGTCATCGACCACTCGGTGCATGGTCGATTATCTTCGGCTCGGCCGACGCCTTCGCAGAAGAACGTCGAGATCGAGTATGAGCGCAACATGGAGCGCTACGAGTTTCTGCGCTGGGGCGCCGAGGCCTTCAACAACTTCCGCGTGGTGCCGCCGGGCACGCGGCATCTGCCATCAGGTCAATCTCGAATATCTGGCGCAGACGGTGTGGACCACGCCCGGCAGGGACACGCAAGTGCGCCTTTCCCGACACCTGCGTCGGCACCGACAGCCACACGACGATGGTCAATGCGCTCGGCGTGCTCGGCTGGGGCGTCGGCGGCATCGAGGCGGAAGCCGCCATGCTCGGCCAGCCCGTCGCCATGGTCATCCCCGAGGTGATCGGCTTCCGGCTTCAAGGGCAGGCTGAAGGAGGGCGTCACCGCCACCGATCTCGTGCTGACCTGTCACGCAGATGCTGCGCAAGCGCGGCGTGGTCGAGAAAGTTCGTCGAGTACTACGGCCACGGCCTCGACCACCTGTCGGTCGAGGACCGCGCGACCATCGCCAACATGGCGCCGGAGTACGGCGCCACCTGCGGCTTCTTCCCCGATCGATGGCGATACCATCAAATACCTAGGCCACGGACGCAGCCCCGAGCGCGTCGCCCTGGTCGAGGCCTACTGCAAGGCGCAGGGCCTGTGGCGCGAGGGCGAGGTCGCAGCCCGGTATTCACCGACGTCCTGGAGCTGGACCTCGACACCGTCGGAGCCCTCGCTCGCCGGACCAAAGCGGCCCGCAGGACCGGGTCGCCGCTGGCGCGCGCCAAGTCCGATTTCGCGCAGGCGCTTGCCCGACATCGTCAGGGGTGCAGACCCCAAGCAGCGCGTCGAGGTCGAAGGGGCTGGTTACGACCTTGGCCACGGCGATGTCGTGATCGCCGCCATCACCTCGCTGCACCAACACCTCCAATCCGTCCGTGCTGGTGGCGGCCGGACTGCTGGCGCGCAACGCCGCGCCAGAAGGGCTTAAGACCCGCAGCTTGGGTGAAGACCTCGCTGGCGCCGGGCTCGCAGGTCGTGACCGACTATCTCGCCAAGGCCGGCCTGCAGGACGACCTCGACGCGCTCTGGGGTTCAACCTGGCAGGCTACGGCTGCACCACCTGCATCGGCAACCTCGGTCCGCTGCCGGAGAACATTTCGGCGGCCATCCACGCAGGGCGATCTGGTCGGCCGGCCGCGGTGCTTGTCCGGCAACCGCAATTTCGAAGGCCGCGTCAATGCCGACGTGAAGGCCAACTATCTTGGCCTCGCCGCCGCTGGTCGTCGCCTATGCGCTGGCCGGCACGCTCAATCGTCGATCTCACCTACCGAGCCGCTCGGCACGGGCAGCGATGGCAACCCGTCTATCTGAAGGACATCTGGCCGAGCTCGGCCGAGATCGCCGAGATTGATTCGCACCTGCGTCACGCCGCGAGATGTTCGCCCAGCGCTACGGCAGCGGTCTTCGAAGGCGACGCGAAGTGGCAGCGCCATGGGCAAGGCGCGGCCGACGCTGACCTATCGCTGGAACTCAGGCTCCACCTACGTGCAGAATCCGCCCTATTTCGAGAACATGCGAGCCGAATCCGCCACCGATCAGCGATGTGATCGACGCCCGCGTGCTCGGCCTGTTCCTGCGACAGCATCACCACCGACCACATCTCGCCGGCCGGCTCGATCAAGACGCGATGGTCCCGGCCGGCGTGTACCTGATCGAGCATCAGGTGCGCCCGACCGAATTCAACTCCTACGGCGCGCGGCGCGGCAATCACGACGTCATGATGCGCGGCACCTTCGCCAACATCCGCATCAAGAACATGATGCTGCGGCGGCAAGGAGGGCGGCCTGACCATCCACCATCCTTCCGGCGAGAGCAGATGTCGATCTACGACGCCGCCATGCGCTACAAGGCGGAGGGCGTGCCGCTGGTCGTGTTCGCGCGGCAAGGAATACGGCACCGGCTCGAGCCGCGACTGGGCGGCCAAGGGCACGCGCCTGCTCGGCATCCGCGCCGTGATCGCCCAGTCGTTCGAGCGCATTCACCGATCCAACCTGGTCTGGCATGGGCGTGCTGCCGCTCGTGCTCGAGGAAGGCCAGTCGTGGCAAGGCATTGGGACTAACCGGCAACGAGAAGATCAGTATTGCGGGCGTGGCAAACCTCAAACCCCGGCAAAAAACTGCAGACGAACCATAACCTACGCCGATGGCACGATCCCGCCAGCTCGAGGTGTTGTGCCGCATCGATACCGAGGAAGAGCTTAGTTATTACCGACACGGAGGCATTCTGCCGTTCGTCTTGCGCAACCTGGTAAGCGCCGCCTAAATCAATCCGTTGACTGAGCGTAGCCAGGTGAGAAATCCTCGCCAAGCTCACCCATTCGTGACTCGCTATTGAAGGAACAAATGCCGATAGTGCAAGACGCGGGAGTTTGCTTGAAAGAGCGATTACACTTCCACATGCGATGTCTTGCGCTCCTCAGGCTCCGGCCATTGGTTTTGCCGGCGGACGGGTATCGCTCAGCCGCAGGGTGAGTCCAGCCCGGACGCCAGGCGCCTGCAGGGCCGCCGGCACCGGCGGTGGTGGAGTTGTATACCAGCCAAGGCTGCTCCTTCGTGTCCGGCGGCCGATGCGCTGCTGGCGCAGCTGGCGGAGCCGGGGCGAGGTGGTGGCGCTCTCGCTCTCGGTCGACTACTGGGACTACCTGGGTTGGCGCGATACGCTGGCGAATTCGAAGTTCACGGAACGTCAGCGCGCCTACGCCAAGGCGCGCGGTGATGGCGCAATCTACACGCCGCAAATCATCGTCAACGGTATCGCCCACGTCAACGGCAGCGACGAGGGGCAAATTTTGCAGGCCATTGACAAGACCAGCAAAGGCGGTCGCGACTCCAGCGCGTGCCCATTCGCCTCTCTGAGGACAAGGGCAAGCTGATCGTGGAAGCTCGGGCGCGGCGCCGCCCGGCACCCAAGTGAAGGACGCCACGCTTTGGCTCGCCGTCATGTCGCCGAAGGTGGAAGTTTCGATCGGGCGCGGCGAGAACCAGGGCAGGAAGATCACCTACACGAACGTGGTGCGCGAGCTGGATGCCGATCGGCTCCTGGAGCGGCAAGTCCTTGACCGTCGAGCCCAACGCCAAGCGATCCTGCGCCCGGGCGCCGACCGCCGCGCCGTCCTCTTGCAGCAGGGACATGCCGGCCCGATCGTCGGTGCCGCCCCGATGAACCATTTTTGAAAAGCCAATCGGATCCGGAAAAACATCGGCCAGCTGGCGCCGGCCGCGTTGCAGTTGGTCACTTTTTCCCTGGTGCCTCGTTCCTTTTTGATTTTGGCTCGATCCGCCGACGAGGCCCGGGGTGGCTGGGGGCTAGTGTCCGTGGCCTCGCCGTGGATCGAGCCGAGAGAGCAATGCTGGTGGAAGATGGCGTAATCATTGCGGCAGATGATTACCGTCCGGCCCAGCCCAAATACGGCAGAGCCCGTGTGCAATTTTGACAAAACCGAGATTTTTGACGCGCGCGGCGCACCCTATAATTTTTCTACTTTTTCTCTGCTTGGCGACGAAAAGCTCAAGGCAAATCACAGGGTCGCGCAAATCACAGAGCCAAGCAGATCACGGACCAAAGCCGCACCAGATCGCATCCCCTGCCGTGGGCGCGCCGCGGCTTTGCGCGCGACAACGTGCGCTTGCGGCGCGGCAGGATTTGCCAACGCGACCAAAAAGATGTGGCAGCCCGCGTCAAGACGATGAGGGCGCCATGCCTTTCGTGCGCGAGGCCTTGGCGGCCAAGTGCCCGTCAGGTCTGGCCCGTGCCGCAGAAATGATCGGGACGCGAACCAACAATCTGTGCGTCGGGCTGGTAGCGACCAGCGCGCCCCGCGTCTTGCCGTCGTAGTCCAATGCATAGAACACGCTGCGTATGGCCTCAAGCGGGTGCGCCGCTTGTCGTTGGCGCGGTTCACCGTCCATGAGCGAAGCGGCGGTGTGGGTGAAGCTGGAACATGTCCTGCTTGGCCTTGCTGTAATCGTCCCACCTGGCCATCGCCGCCAGATCGATCTCGGTAATTTTCCAGCGGCGCAGAGGGTCATGCCGGCGACGGTGAAAGCGCTCTATTTGCATTTGTCGACCGATGCCGAGATAGAATTTGAACAGGTGGATGCCATCGCGCGTCAGCATGCTTTCGAATTGGGGCGTCTCGCGCAAGAAGTCGGCCAGCTGGTCGGCCGAACAAAACCCATCACCCGTTCGACGCCGGCGCGGTTGTACCAGGGGGATTTGCCTGCCGCCGGCACACTGTCCAACAATTCCGATGGACAATGCAATCGATCCCCTGCAGCAAGGTTGAGCTTTGTGCTAGGTTGGGTGCAACAACAACTTGTCGCATGCACCGAGTGCAGGATCAGATCGCGCGCAGATGGCAAGGTGTGCGGCAGCAAATTGCCGACGCCCCCGCCTTGGGCCGTCTGGCGGCGCGCAAGCGCGAGCTGATCCTGGCCGCCGTGCTCAGCGCCTTCTTTGACTGGCGCCTTGGCGGCCGTGCAAGCCCTGCTGGGCTTGGCCCTGGTGGCGATCTGGGCTGCCTTTTGGCCAGCCCAGGACCCGCGCGGCGGCAGCAAGCCGCGCGGTCTATCGACATCCGATGACAGGCTGTGGCGCGCCGTCGTCAATGCCGTGCCGGAACCGGCAATCGCGCTCGGCGATGCTGGCCAGATCTTGCATGCCAACCGCAGGGCCGGCGACCTATTCGGCACCCGGCGCCGAGGTGGACATCATCACCGCAATGGTGCGCGATCCGGAGTTGTTGGCCGCGGTGGAACAGTGCGCTCGCCACCCGCGAATCCCGCGTCGTTGAGCTGCACGCCCGGGTGCCGCTCGAGCGGCGATTACTGATGATGCTGGCGCCGTTGGATCAAACCGGATCGGAGACCGCTCCCGCCCTCCTGATTTCGATCCGTGATCTGACCGAGCAGGACCGGCTGGCGCGCATGCGCGCCGACTTCGTCGCCAATGCCAGCCACGAATTGCGCACGCCGCTCGCCTCGTTGCGCGGCTTTGTCGAAACGCTGCAGGGCGCGGCCAGGGATGACCCCAAAGCGCGCGATCGCTTCCTCGGCGTCATGAGCGAGCAGGCCCAACGCATGACCCGCCTGATCGACGACCTGCTCTCGCTCAGCCGGGTCGAAATGCGCGAACACCTGACGCCGGCCGAGCACGTCGATCTCAACGAGGCGGCCAGCCATGTCATCCAGACCTTGCAGCCGATTGCCGGTGCCGCCGGGGCGAGCATCGAGTTGAGGAGCTTCCGATGCCGGCCAGCATCCGTGGCGATCGCGACGAAATCGTGCAGCTCCTGCAGAAATCTCATTCAGAACGCCTTGAAGTACGGCAAGCCGGGAGGGCGTATCGGCGTCGAGATTGCCCATGCGCCAGAGCAGGAGGTCGCGGAGCCCGCTTTGTCTTGTCGGTTGCCGACGATGGCCCAGGCATTGCACCTGAGCACCTGCCACGGCTGACCGAGCGCTTCTATAGGGTCAGTGTCGCGGCAAGCCGCGAGAAAGGCGGAACCGGTCTCGGGCTTGCCATCGTCAAGCATCATCCTTAATCGGCATCGCGGCGAGCTAATCATCACGTCGAAGCTCGGCTCCGGCTCGACGTTTGCGGCGATCCTGCCGGCCGCAACCGATTGAAGGCCGCGCTGGAGCGGGCCATCGGCGGACCTAACGCTTTCGAGCGGCGAAGCCAGCCGAGCCCCCGCGAGCAGGGCGTGCCGGCAAGGCCGCAGCTCGCGCCCAACCACGGCAGGCAAGCCCTGCCCCAACCGATCATGGCATGGTCGCCTCGCTGCGCCGCGCTTGGTTTTGTCGCTCAGCCCCGCCGGCGCGGGCGTCGCCAGGCCGCGGGCGGTGCGATGGCCGATGCAACTGGGGAATGCGACTATCAACAGGTTGTAGCGCGCCGCGTGTGGCGAGCCTGCCACGTCTTCCAACCTTGCTATTCGATCTGCCAGCCATGGCCTTGAGATGGTCGTTAACCCCATAGTAATCTTCCCCGGGCTGCCGATGACCGATCGCTCGCGTTCAACAGGCGATGGCCAAGTTCGGTCGGCAGGTACGCGTAGTCGCACACCGTGTGTGTGGGCCATTGAGCAGTACGCGTCGGTACTTTCCAAGTTCAGCGTCACCATCAGTCTCGCGTTGATCGTCGGCCGGTCTGGCTGCTGGCGTTCGAGTGCTCCTTTGCGCACCCGATCGTCTTTCCAGGCTCGTCCGGAGTGGGCGGGAATCTGCGCAAGTCGCGTCGGGTTCAGCCGTAGTGCACACGGGAGAAACCAGGGCATGGCCTGGAACGATGAAGCGCGTCGAACTCTTGAAGAAGCTGTGGGCCGACGGCCTCAGCGCCAGCCAGATTGCGGGCGTCTCGGCGGCGTCACCCGCAATGCGGTGATCGGCAAGGTGCATCGCCTGGGCCTGTCGGGCCGCGCCACCACCTCGCGCATGAAGTCGCATCGGCCACGCGCGCGCGTGCAATCGGCCAAGCGCCTCATGAAGCCGCGCGTTTGCGAACGTCGGCAACCCCGCGCTGCGCAACCTCTACCTGGGCGATACCGAACCCTACACGCCGCCAGCCGAGGAACTCGATAATCCCCGCCAACGAGCGCAAATACATCCAGACCCTGACGGAAATCTCCTGCCGCTGGCCAATCGGCGATCCCCAGCATGCGGACTTCCACTTCTGCGGCAAGGGCAAGGTAACCGGCTTGCCCTACTGCGAATTTCACGCCCGGCGCGCCTTCCAGCCGCCGCAGCCGCGCCGCCGCGATCGCGAGGTGCCGGTGCCGATGCTGGTGGTCGCCCCGGGCAGCGTGGAGCCCATTGCGGCGCCCGCGAGCTGGCGGACAACCAGCCGCAAGCAAGTTGAAGGTTGCCGTCTAGACGTGCCTTTGCCCCGACGAGGGGTTCACTGCAAGCAGCGGGGAGAGGGCCAGGAGCGCCGAGGCGGCTCCCGGCCCTCATTTTTGCGGGCACCCCCGCAGCCCGGGCTCGCCCGGCATTGACACCGCCTGTCGCCAGCTTCATAAGAACGCTCATGACCTATGCGATCCAACGCAACCGACGTCTTGGTGCTCGCGCGTTCGCGCGGCTGCGATGACGAACCGTTGCCGGATCGTCAAACAGCGCCGCGCCTAAGCGCGGCTTTTTTCGTTTTCTGTCACAAGATAGGTCTCTGTCATGTCAGCACCGCCCACCAACCCGCCAAGCATAACCCGAGCAAATCGTTCGCCGCGCCCGCCTCCCCATCCGTGGCCGTGATGCCCGACCTACGCCCGCCAAAACGTGGTGTTCGAGCGGGGTGAGGGCGCCTGGCTGATTGCGACATGCGGCGAGCGCTATCTCGATTTTGCCAGCGGCGTGGCCGTGAACGCCTTGGGTCACACGCACCCGAAGTTGATTGCCGCGCTCACCGAGCAGGCCGCACAAGCTGTGGCACTGCTTCCAACCTCTATCGCGTCGCCGGCCAGGAACGGCTTGCCGAGCGCCTGTGCGCGGCGACCTTCGCCGACAAGGTGTTCTTCTGCAACTCCGGCGCGGAAGCCTGCGAGGGCGCCATCAAGCTTGCCCGCCGCTATCACTTCGCCAACGGCGCACCCCGAGCGCTGGCGCATCATCACCTTCAAGGGCGCCTTCCACGGCCGCACGCTTGCCACCATTGCGCGCGGCCGGCAACGAGAAGCACTTGGAGGGCTTCGGCCAGCCCGCCGATGGCTTCGATCTCGTTGCCGCTTCGGCGACCTGGAGGCGGTTGAGAAAGCCATCGGTCCGCAGACGGCCGCCATCATGGTCGAGCCGGTGCAAGGCGAAGGCGGCGTGCGCGTCGTGGACCTGCCAGTTTCTGCAGGCGCTGCGCCAGCTGCGCCGACGAGCATGGCCTGCTGCTGATCCTCGACGAGGTGCAATGCGGCATGGGCCGCACCGGCAAGCTGTTCGCCCACGAATGGTCCGGCGTCACGCCCGACGTGATGGCCGATCGCCAAGGGCATCGGCGGCGGTTTTCCCGTTGGGGCCGTTTCTGGCCACGCAACGAGGCCGCCAAGGGTATGGTGCCCGGCACGCCACGGCTCCACCTTCGGCGGCAACCCGCTTGCCATGGCGGTGGGCAACGCCGTGCTCGATGCCGTCCTCGAGCCGGGCTTCCTCGACCACGTGCAGGCCGTCGCCCTGCGCTTGAAGCAGGAGCTGGCCCGCATCAAGGACGAATTCCGAACCTCGTCGAGGAGGTGCGCGGCAGCGGGCTGCTCGCCGGCATCAAGGTCAAGCCGCCCAACGGGCGATGTCGTCAACGCCTGCACCGCCGAGAAGCTCTTGACGGTCGGGGCAGGCGACAACGTCGTGCGCCTGCTGCCGCCGCTCAACGTCACGGAGGCGGAGATCATGGAAGGCACGCGCAGCGCTTGCGGCCGCCTTGCGCCGCCTACCAAGCCGGCGCCTGAGCCGGAGCGCGCCCTGAGAGACGTCGCCATGTCGATGGCACCTCGGCACTTCCTGGATATCGATCGTATCGATGCCGGCACGCTCAGGCGGATCGTCGACATGGGTCACGCCATGAAGAAGGCGGGAAAGCGCGTGCCGGCGAAACTCAAGCCCGCCGGCATCGCGCGACGCCGTGCTGATGCTGATCTTCGAGAAGCCTTCGACGCGCACGCGCGTATCCTTCGACGTTGCCATGCGCCAGCTTGGCGGACAAACGCTCGCGCTCAACCACACGGACTTGCAGGTCGGGCCGCGGCGAGCCCATCTCGGATACGGCCAAGGTGCGTGTCGCGCTACGTCGATGCGATCATGATCCGCGCCAACAAGCACGAGACGTTGGCGGAGTTTGCCGAGCACGCGCACGGTGCCCGTGATCAACGGCCTCACCGACCGCACGCATCCCTGCCAGATCATCGCCGATATCATGACGTTCGAGGAAGCGCGCGGGCCCATCAAAGGTCGCAAGGTGGCCTGGACCGGCGATGGCAACAACGTTGCTGCCTCCTGGATCCAGGCGGCCGCCCGCTTCGACTTCAAGCTCGCGCTTGCCTGTCCGCCGCAGCTCAACCCGGAGAGGTCAAGTGCTCGAGTGGGCCAAGCGCCAAGCGGCGGTGACATCTTACCTGACCGAGGACCCCAGCGAGGCCGTCGCGGGCGCCGATTGCGTCGTCACCGACACCTGGGTCTCGATGGGCCAGCAGCACGAGGCGTCGCGACGCAAGCAGCTGCTCGGGCCCTTTGCCGTCGACGAGAGCTTGATGCGCCAGGCCCGCAAGGATGCGATTTTCATGCATTGCCTGCCCGCCTATCGCGGGCTATGAGGTGGCCGCCGGCGTCATCGACGGGCCGCAGTCGGTGGTGTGGGACGAGGCCGAGAACCGTCTGCACGCTCAGAAGGCGATCCTGGCCTGGTGCCTCAGGGGTCAATTGATGCCCGATGCCGGCAGAACACCCTCCTGCGTTGCCAGCCGACGACCTCGTGCTGCCGTTTCGCACGGTGAAGTCGGACGTGATCGGGCGCGTGGTGCGCCTGGGTACCGTCGTCGACACCGTGCTGTCGCGGCCACAGCCTATCCGGAACCGGTGAGCTATGCGCTTGGCGAGGCGCTGGCGCTCACCGCCATGCTCGGCAGCGCGCTCGAAGACCCAGGGCAAGCTTATCCTGCAGACCAAGACCGACGGTGCCCTCGACTTTCTGGTCGCCGATTACGTTTCGCCGGGTAAGCGTGCGCGGTTATGCCAATTACGACAAGAAGGACGCGGTGCTCGCCAAGGCACAGGGACGTGGCGACCAGGGCGCCCTGCTTGGGCTCGGGTCAAGTCGCCATGACCATCGACCCGACGGGCGACAAGAATACCTATCAGGGGATCGTCGCGCCATCGAGCGCGAGCCGTTGGTGCAGGTGGCCCATACCTATTTTCGCCAATCGGAACAACTGCCCACCTTCATCCGGCTGGCCGTCGCCCGCCACTACGGCCCCGGCGGCGCCCAGTCGGCGCGCGGTCTGGCGCTGGCGCGCCGGTGGCTTGCTGATCCAGAAGTTGCCGCGGGCAGGCGGCATGCGCAGCCCGTTGAGCGATGAGGCGCGCGATGCCTCCCTCGAGGGCGAGGACGATGAGGATTGGAACCGCGCGCGTCATCTGGCTGCGACCGTGGAAGACCACGAAATGCTCGACCCGACGCTGTCGCCGGAGCGTTTGCTTTATCGGCTGTTCCACGAGGAGGGCGTTCGCGTGACGCCATCAACCCCCGCTGGCGGCCGTGTGCCGCTGCTCGCGCGAGCGCATCCAGCTGTTTCTCGAGCGTTTCGGGCCCGACGAACTGGCCGACATGCGCGAAGCCGGACGGTGCCATTACCGTCACCTGCGAGTTCTGCTCGCGCAAATATCGCTTTGGGGCAGGTGAGATCGGCTAGGCCGGCAGCGCAACTCGGTTCTGGGGGCGCGCGCCGTTGCCAACCGCGCCCGCCCTTGCCCGGCGCCATGGCGGCTTAGACTGAAAGCGACCTTATCGCCGCCCTTGAGTTCGAGGATCTCTCTGGCCTCATCGCTGGAGGCGACCTCGAGGCCCAGCCCGGCAATGATTTGGCGTACCTTCGTGACCTGCTCGGCGTTACTGTCGCGCGAGCTGGCCGGGGCCGATCCACAGCGAGATCCTCCATGCCGACGCGAACGTTGCCGCCGCATGGCGAGCGACACTGGCCGCAATCGACATCTGGTTGCGGCCGGCGCCCAACACGCTCCAATGATACTGATCGCCGAACAGGCGATCGGCGGTGCGCTTCATGTGCAGCACGTCTTCCGGATGCGGGCCGATGCCGCCCAAAATGCCGAACACCGATTGGATAAAGAACGGCGGCTTGACGATGCCGCGGTCGGCGAAGTGGCGCAAGGTATACAGATGACCGATATCGTAGCATTCGATCTCGAAGCGCGAGCCGTTGTTGGCGCAGGTGGTGAGGATGTACTCGATATCGGCAAACGTGTTCTTGAACATCCCCGCCTTGCGAGGCCTCAAGGTAGGGCTTCTCCCAGTCGTATTTGAATTCCTTCTGCCGCTGCAGCATGGGAAACAGGCCAAAGTTCATGGTGCCCATATTGAGGGCTGGCGATCTCCGGCTTGAAGACGGCCGCGGGCCTGACGCGCTCCTCGATCGTCATGGTGAGGGCGCCGCCGGTGGTGATGTTGACAACGCAGCCGGAGCGTTGTTTGATGACCTTGAGGAAGGGCTGCGAAGGCCTCCGGCGATTGATCCGGCCGCCCGTCCTTGGGGTTGCGCGCATGCAGATGTACGACGGCGGCGCCGGCCGCCGCCGCGGCAACGGCGGCATCGGCGATTTCCTCGGCCGTGATCGGTAGATGCGGTGACATCGACGGCGTGTGAATGGAACCCGTGACGGCGCAGGTAATGATCACTTTGCGGGGCTTGGCCATTGATCTTGTCTCCTCTCCCTTACCCAAGTGCGGCATGCCCGAAAGGCGATGCCATGCTGAGCCGGCCGCGCACGCTACGCAAGGCTAGTCGCGCAGTGCCGCCGGGACCGCGGCGCGGGCCGGGCATTTGCGCCGCTGATACTATCCACGAGTGCCACCAGCGCCGCGGCCTCGGACTTGCCGCTGGTCATCACTTCCGCATTGGCCTTGGCGTAGAAGTGGCGTGCGGCTTTCCAGGATCGCCTTGAGATCATCCATTGCCTGGGGTCCATCCGCCATCGGACGCAGGTCGCCTTGCGCCAGCACTCGGCTCATGTGCTCATCGGGGGTTGCGCTGAGCCAGACCACAAAAGCAAGTCGAGAGCAAGAGATCATAAGTGGCTGGTTCCGTCACCAGGCTGCCGCCGGTGGCAATCATCGCCCGCTCGAAGCGCGCCACAATGGTCTCGAGACACTGGCGCTCCAGGCGGCCGAAACATGCCCCTGGCCGTGCATGGAAAAGATTTCCGGACAACTCCATGCCGCTCGCCCGCTCCACTTCCCGGTCGAGCTCGACAAAAGGCATGTTGAGCTTTTCGGCGGCGCGTCGGCCAAGCGTGCTCTTGCCCGCACCGCGCAGCCCGACGAGAGCAATACGCCCATCGCTCGTCTTGCCGTGCGCCTCGAAGCGCTGCTGGATCAGGTGCCGGGCTTGGGCGAGCTCACCGGGCGACAGCCGCTCGAGCTGGTGCATGGCGAGCCTGAGTTCGAGCGGCAGCTCCGGACGCTCGCTGACGAGCGCCGCCATTTCGAGACCCAGCGCTTCGGCGATCTGGCGCAACACCAGCAGGGAGGCATTGCCGGCACCGCGCTCCAATTCGGCGAGGTAGCGCTCGGAGACGCCGGAGGCCCTCGCAAGGCTCTTGCGCGACATGCCCCGCCGCGCCCGGCCGATGCGGCACGCGCTCACCAACGTCCTTGAGGTAGGCCTCCTCGGCGGGAGCCGTACCGCGCCGCGCTTCGGGGCTAATCTCGGGCACTGTCGCCATCGTCTCGTCTATCACCGGGGCTGGTTGCAACGACCATTTCCTGCATTATACTACAGCTTTTGTCGTGTGCCGACGGGAGGTAGCCCGCTGTCATTCGGCGCCGCTTGCAGTATGATGCAGAAAAACGTCCCGCCAGCGTGGCGGATTGGCAATCGGCGAGACGCGACTCGCCGATGGGGAGGACCAATGAGCTACCCGCGCCTGTACAATGCCGCCGTCGACATGGTCGACCGCAACGTCGCCGAGGGACGCGGCGACAAGATCGCTTTTATCGATCCGCATGAACGGTTGACCTATGGCGCCCTTGCCGCCCGCTGCAACCAAATGGCCAACCTGCTCGCCACCTACGGTGTTCCACGCGAGTCGCGCGTTGCCCTGCTCCTCTTCGATACCGTCGATTTTCCCGTCGCCTTCTGGGGCGCCATCAAGGCCGGTGTTATCCCGGTGGCGCTCAATACGCTGCTGACGAGCGAACAGTATGCCTACATTCTCGCCGACAACCGCGCCAAAGCGCGCTATTCATCTCGGCGCCGCTGCTAGCGATCATCCAGCCGATTCTCGGGCAGCTCCCTGCCTCAAGCACATCTTCGTGTGCGGCGGTGAAGCACCTCCATTCGCCCTCTCCTTCCGTACTGAGCTCGATCTGCAGACGAAAGCATGCAAAGCCGCCGATACCTGCTGCGACGAGACCGCCTTCTGGCTCTACTCGTCAGGTTCCACCGGTATGCCGAAGGGCGTGCGTCACGTGCACTCGAGCCTCATGGAAACGGCGCACCTGTGCGGCCAGCAGTGCCTCGGCATGCGCGAAGATGATCTCGTTTACTCCGCCGCCAAGCTGTTTCTTTGCCTACGGCCTGGGCAACGCCATGTCGTTTCCGATGTCGGTCGGCGCCACGCACCGTGCTGGTGCCCGATCGCCCGACGCCGGAGCTGGTGTTCCGCACGCTCAAGCAGCATCAGCCGACCTTCTTCTTCGGGGTGCCGACGCTCTATGCGGCGATGCTCGCCTATCCGGAGGGCACGCCAGAAAAGAGCTCGCAGCGTCTGCGCGTGTGCGTCTCGGCCGGAGAGGCGCTGCCCGCCGAGGTGGGAAAGGCATTCCGCGCCAAGTTCGGGGTCGACCTTTATGACGGCGTCGGCTCCACCGAGATGCTGCACCAGTACGTCTGCAACAGCGCAGCCGGTCTCAAGTACGGGACCTCCGGCAAACCGGTGCCGGGCTATGAGATCCGCCTTGTCGATGAGCAGGGGAGCGAGGTCGGCGATGGCGAGGTGGGCGAGATGCTCGTGCGCGGGGCCACCCATTCGGAGGGCTACTGGAACCAGCGCGAAAAGAGCCGCGCCACCTTCGAAGGCGGTTGGACCCGCACGGGCGACAAGTACATCCGCGACGCCGAGGGCTTCTTCACCTACCAGGGGCGTACCGACGACATGTTCAAGGTCTCAGGGATCTGGGTATCGCCCTTCGAGGTGGAAAGCGCACTCGTCGGTCACGCCGCGGTCATGGAAGCCGCGGTCGTGCCGAAGGCTGACGGCGACGGCCTGCTGAAGCCTAAGGCCTTTATTGTGCTAAAACCCGGCACGGTCGCGGCCAATGGTCTTGCGGAAGAGCTGAAGGAGCAGGTGAAGACGCAGGCCGGACCGTGGAAGTATCCGCGCTGGATCGACTTTGTCGACACCCTTCCCAAGACCGCCACCGGCAAAATCCAGCGCTTCAAGCTGCGCTAGACCTAGCGGCGCGGTAGCACGGTTGTCGGAGCGGCCAGCGGCGGCAATCGCAAAGGCGCGCGGCGCGTACCGGCGCGCTCGGCAGCGTCCGCGATACCAAAGAGGTCTTTAAGGTTCTCTCCACCAGCGCGCCGATGGCCCTGGGCGCTGCGGCTCTGGCAGGTGCTCAGCGCCCCGGCTGGTAGATGCACAACAAGGTGTAAATGCCGAGGGCAACCTCGCCCGAGATGCCGAGCGCCGCCGGCGGCCGTTTGAGTTCGCCCATGACGCGATCGGCATCGGCGTGGCGCAGGCACTCGACTAGCACCACCCCGGCGGCGAGCCGATCCTTGCCGCGGCTCTTCATTTCGGCGGTGTTGGGGTCGGTCTGCTGCGCCGCTCTGGTCCAGAGCTCAACGCGGGCGATGCCCTCTTGCAACGCCAACTGCGTGACCCAATCAGTCGCAGCCGCGGTCGGCAGCATGGCTCCGTCTGCCCGCAGGATGACGGCGTGCGCGCCGATCAGGTCCCCTGCTGCTGCGCGAACGTCGCAGACCGTGCGCACCATGTTGCGGAACGATGTCATCGCCTGCCGTGTCCAGGGCGTCGGGTCGTTGAGCCGGCCGATATAGACGTCCGAGTTGAGCACGGCCGGCTCCTCCACCTCGTAAAAGGCACAAAACTGCCGGTCGCCACCGGTCAACAGCTCGTAGCGCCGGCCGAAGCGAAAACCCGGCACGCCGACGCGCTCCTGTAGGTGCTCGCGGGTGTACCAGGTCTCAAAATGCTGGCGCCCCTCCGGCGCGCAATCGTTGAAAACGGCGAGAATGCCGGGCATGGCGTGAGGCGTCCCCTGCTGCGACGAACAATGCGCGTTTCTGGTTTTGCTCTCAGGCCGCGTCGCGGCCGGCATCCTTCGCCAGCAAACCTGCATCGATCAGACCCTGGCGGATGCGGGCGATTTCGGCGCGCCAGATCTTGACCAGCGGCGGCCGCACATGGCGCGCGCGGGATGCGGCCGAGCAGCACCAGCGCCTCCTTCATGCGGTTGTGCATATCGACGAACGGGTCGGCGTAGAAGGCGCCCATCAAGGGTTCGATGCGGTCGTTGAGACGCTTGGCCTCGGCCAGATCGTTGCCTTTGATGGCCTTGAAGAGGGCGCTCTGCAGGTCGGGGATAACGCTGCCGCTGCCCGACAAGAGGCCGTTGCAGCCGAGCACCAGCGAGGCGAACAGCCAGGCGCTATGGGTCGTGAGCACATTCACCGGCCGGGCCAGGCTTTGCAGGGTACGTACGTGCCACGCATGCGCTGGCACGTTGCCGATCCAGTCCTTGATGGCGCGGATCGAGGGTACCTCCTCGCACATCTTCAGGAGCGTATCTGGCGGATAGCCTTGACCGGTGGCGAGCGGATATTGGAAGGCGATCAGCGGTAGCTCCGTCGCCTCAGCAATGCGCTTGAAGTGCGCGATCGCCATGGCCGCCGACTGACCAAGCGTGAAGGGGGCGGGCGGAAACACCAGGAGCGCCGAGGCCCCGCCCGCTTCCGCCATGCGCGCGAGGCGAGCGGCTTCGAGACTGCCATCGGCCCAGATGCCGTTGATCAGCGGCAGCCGGGCACCGATCTCGTCCTGCGCGATTTCGAGCACGCGACGTTGCTCGTCGAAGCTACAGGAGGCAACCTCGGTCGAATGCGCATTGATGGTGATGGCCGTGATGCCGGCGGTAGCCGCCACGTCGCGCAAATGCTTGCGGAAGCTTGCTTCGTCGATCGCCAGCTCGGCGTCGAAAGGCAGCAGCACCGCTGGAATGACGCCATGGGGAATATAGGATTTGTGGCGGGGCATGGTCCACCTCTTTGGTCGCTTGCTGCACTGTGCGATCAGCCCGCCCTCGGGTCAAGGGACGAGGCAGCCGCGCCTCACTGGTTCATTCCCAAGCCGCCGTCGACGTAGATAGTCTCGCCCGTTAGATAGGAGATGTGCGAGGTAAACAACATTGCGACCAGCCTACCGATCTCTGCGGGCCTGCCGGCCCGGCCGACGGGGATGCGCTGCTCGATCCAGCGCTGGGTGGCATCGCGCGCGCGGAATTTGGCATTGAGTTCGGTGGCGATGTAGCCCGGCGCCACGTCGATGACGCGGATGTTGTCGGCCGCCCATTCCACCGCCAGACAGCGCGTAATGGCGCCGACCGCCGCCTTCGAGGCGCGGTAGGCCACCGCCTTGGCCACGCCCAGCTTGTCATAATATGAGCCGATGTTGACGATCAGTCCCCGCCGGCGCGCTTCAAATGCGGGTAGACGTGGCGCGCCGCCGTCACCACGGAGGTGGCATTGATCCGCATGATGCGCTCGAAGTCGGCGGCCGCCAACTCCGCGCTGAGGTGGGCTTCATAAAGGCCGGCATTGTTGACGAGACCGGCGATCGGACCTTGCTCGGCCACCGCGCCGATAGCGCGCGCGATCGCATCCTCGTCGCTGACGTCGCAGGCGATAGCCGCACCTGCGGCCGAGGTGCCGGTGCGCGTCAGACCCACCACGGCGAGCCCGGCGGCGGCGAGTTCGGTTGCGATCGCCGCGCCGATGCCGCGATTGGCACCGGTGACGAGAATCTGTGCTTCAGGCATCGACAAATCTCGCCTTGCGCTTTGCCGCGAAGGCGGCCGCGCCTTCATCGGCATCCTTGGTCTGAAATGAGAGCGTGGAAAGATCGGCCTCGACCTTCAAGCCTGCGTCGATCGGCAGGTCGAGGCGCACGCTGCACGGCGGCGCGCGCGAAGGCCAGTACCGGCAGGCTATAGCAGGTAAACTCGCGCGCGAAGGCGAGGCCGGCATCGACCGCGTCGCCGTCGACGAGGCGATTGACGAGGCCGATGCGCTCCGCTTCGAGGGCGTCGACGGTGCGCCCGGTCAAGATCAGCTCCAAGGCGCGCGCCTCACCGATCAGCCGCGGCAGGCGCTGTGTGCCGCCGTAACCAGGGATGGTGCCAAGCTTGATTTCCGGCTGCCCGACCTTGGCATTGGGCAGCGCCAAGCGGAATGTGCAGGCGAGTGCCAGCTCAAGGCCGCCGCCGAAAGCATAGCCGTTGATCACGGCAATCGAGGCGATCGGCAAGGTATCGAGCTTGGCGAACGTGGCCTGGCCGAGCTCGGTGCGCGCCTTACAATCCATCAGGGCCTGATGGCGGAATTCTTTGATGTCGGCGCCGGCGCAGAATGCCTTGTTGCCGGCCCCGGTGATGATTAGCGCTCGCGCCTTCGATTTTGCTACCGCGTCGAAGGCCTCGCCGATTTGCCCTAGAATGGCGACCGAGAGCGCGTTGAGCGCCTCGGGCCGATTGAGCGTCAGTACGGCGCAGTCCTCGCGCGTGGTAAGCTCGACGGACATCAGGCGTCCCCTTTTTGGCTTGGTACCGGACGGGCTCGGGCAAAAGCTCGCCGCGCTTTACCATTGCGACGAGCTCACGCTTGAGAATCTTTGCCGCTGGCGGTGAGCGGGAATTCCGCTAGCCGCAGGAAATACTCGGGCATGTCGTACTTTGAGAGGCCCTCACGGCCGAGATGTTCGAGGAGTGGTCATGCGCTGGCGCGCTCCCCGACACGGCGATGCAGGCGCGCTCGCCCAGCCGGGCGTCGGCCACGGGAAAGCAGGCGACCCGCCCCACCTGGCCATGGCGCAGCGCCAGCGCCTCGATGTGTGCGGGGTAGATATTGTGACCACCGCGGATGATGAGGTCCTCGAGCCGGCCCTCGACTTTGAGGTTGCCGTGCTCGTCCATGCTGCCAAGATCGCCCGACATGAACCAGCCATCGTTATTGAAACTCATTTCCGTGGCGTGCTGGTTGTCGAAATAGCCGAGCATGAGCGCCGGCCCGCGCCCACCGATCTCACCCACCTCGCTCGGAGCGAGGGGGCGGTCCCGGTCGGCTGGGTCAAAGAGCGCGACCTGATAGCTAGCCCGCCGCGGCCGCAGGTTGTCACGATGGTCTGCGGTGGCATCGGCCGGATGCGTGTACTGATGTGAGGAGTTCTCCGTCATGCCGTAGACGTTCTGCGGGGTGACGCCCTGCGCCACGAATGCCGCCGCCACCGACGGTGGAATGGGCGCGCCGGCCATATAGAAAACCGCCACACGCCCCAGGCGCGGCAAACGCCGCGCCGTCTCGCCTCGGCCAGCACGTCCATGGCATGGGTGGGCACGCCCATCACGTAAGTAGCTCCGGTCTCGACGATCCAGTCCAGCGTCGAGCTCGATTGTGGCGGGTCGTTGCAGACGAACTGACAGCCCGCGACCAGCCACTGGGCCACGCCGACCCAGGCGATATGGTGCGACAGCGGCGATAGGCTGAGCAACACCGTTTCGGGTCCGTGGCCCCAGTCCGCCACCAGGTCACGGGCGTTGGCCAACAGCGTATTGTGCGAGTGCATGACGCACTTCGGCGTCCCGGTCGTGCCGGAGGTGAACGCCAGGTAGACGACCCGGTCTGGATCGCCCAAGGCCGCCCCGCCATTGTCGCCGGCCTTGGGAAATCGTGCCAGATCATAGACCACTTGCAAGGAGGCGACCTTGGCCGTGACGCCGTCAAGATCGGCGGGCGCCGAGCTCCCAGCCGGGTTCCGCTATCAGCGCCCGGGCGCCCAAGCGCTGCAACAAGTTGGTGACCTCGCTCCAGCTATGGCTGCGGTGCAGCGACGGATTGCAGGCCAGCCCTTCGCGCGCACAGGCAAGAAAGGCGACGATGGCCTCGACGCGGTTCGACAGCAAAAGGCAAACCCGCTCACCGCCCTTGAGGCCGCGCCCGCGAAGGTCGGCGCCCACACCATCGACCCAACTCATGAGGTCGGCCCAGCTCAACCTTCGCCGGCCGTCCACCAGGGCAATTGCCGCCGGCCGGGCGGTAGCATGGCGCGCCAGCAGGCCATAAAGGTGTCCTGCCGCCATAGGCCCCGGGCGTAGTAGCGCTGTGCCTGGGCCGGATGCTGCAGGGTTAGAAAAGGGCGCATCGTGCACTCCTTAAATGGCAAGAGAGCTTTTTGCCGCGGGGCGGCGGTGCCCCGCCGCTTGCACGCCCTGCGGGCACGGCTTGCTCTTCACAAGGACAGAATGCGATAGGCCACGCCTCAAACGCCTCGCTATGGGGTGGGCCACGGCGGCCGCCCGCTTGCGAGGCAGCATTAGGGCATTTTCCGTCCATCTTCCCGGCTTGTTGCGACAAAACCTTTCCGCTAGCATCTCAGCAAAGACGCCGATCGCCAACTCCGATCGCCAACTCCGTATGAAGATGCGCGCACGTCGCCGTTCATCCGTTCGGCGCGTCGCGAGACTGACAGCAAGGGAGGACATTGGATGTCAATCGACCAGAAAGACGATGCCGAAGCACCTTGGTATGCCGGCAAAGTCACGCGCCGCCGCTTGATCGGTTACGGCGCGACGGCGGGTGCGCTCGGCGCGAGCATGCTGGTGCCGGCGCCCTGGCGCGCGGCGTTCGGCCAAGCCAAGCCGTACAAGGTTGGCTCGCTGCAGCCGCTGTCCGGCACCGCCGCCGCCGGCGGCAAGACCGCGCTCGTCGGGCTGCAGATGGCGGTGGATCGCATCAACGCCGCAGGCGGCATCAACGGCAGACCCGTCGAGCTGATCGTGGCCGACGATGAATCCAAGCCCGACGTTGGCCGCCGCAAGACCGAGAAGCTGGTGGTGGAAGACAACGTCGATGTGCACCTGGGCGGCTTCCTTTCCAATATCTGCCTGGCCTGCATGCCGGTGTTCGAAGAAGCCAAGATCGTCAACATGATCAGCGTCTGCCTCGACACCACGCTTACCACCAGCAAGTGCAACCGCTACAGCTTCCGACCCTACGACTACGCACCGGCGCAGGCCGTGGCCTTCGCGCCCTACCTGGTCAACAAGATGGGGAAGAAGTGGCACCTGGCCTATGCCGACTACTCGTGGGGTCAATCGACGCGCGATGCCTACGCCGATGAGATCAAGAAGGCGGGCGGCGACCATCGTCGGCACCACGGGCATCCCGCTCGGCACGGCGGACATGACGCCGTTCTTGTCCAAGATCACCGGCGATTTCGACGGTTTCTTCGGCATCTTCTTCGGTAAGGACGGTGTCACCATCGGCAACCAGGCCTACGATCTCGGCCTGACCAAGAAATACAAGTGGGCCGGCGATGGCGCCATCGCCGAGTCGACCAACCTGCCCGCGCTCGGCAACAAGATCGACGGCTTCGTCGGCATCAACCGCTACGTCCCGGTGTTCGATCCGCCGCTCGACACGCCGGCGCACAAGAAGTTCTTCGAAGAGTCGGTGAAGCGCCTCAAGGCCATCGATCCCTCGGGTCCGCTGCCCGATCGCTACGTGCAGTCGAATTTCGAGGCCATGAATGCCCTGAAGCTCGGCATGGAAAAGTCCAAGTTCCAGGGCCGGCAGGACACCATGAAGCTGATCGAGGCACTCGAGGGTCTCGAAATGAAAGAAGGCGACGACTTCCCGCAAGGTGACAAGGTGCTGCGCAAGGAGGATCATCAGGCGTTCATCCGGGAATTCATCTTCGACGTCAAAGACGGCAAACACCGCATCCTCGACGTCATTCCGAAGGAGAAGACGGTCTTCCCGCCGGCTTGTAAGTTTGCCTGAGCGAACGCCGCCGCCGTGACAGCGCATTCCCGACCGACCGGGAGGCGCTGCCGACCCTATCATTCGTACGGAAGCCCTCACGGTGCGCTTCGGAGGTTTGACGGCGCTGAATGCCGTCAACTTCGAAGTGCGGCGGGGCGAGATCCGCGCCATTATCGGACCGAACGGTGCCGGCAAGAGCACCTTTTTCAATTGCCTGACGGGTGTGCTGCGGCCGACCTCCGGGCGCATTGTTTTTGCTGGCGAGGATATCGGCGGCCTGCCGCCAAATCGGATTTCGCGCAAGGGTATCGCGCGCTCCTACCAGATCACCAATATCCTGCCCAACGTCACCACGCTCGAAAACGTGCGCATCGCCGTGCAGTCGCGCCACCACGGCTGGAATATGTTCGAGGCATCATCGCGATTTCCACGACGTCATGGACAAGGCCGAGACGGTGCTGGCCTCCGTTGGCCTCGCCGGCAAAGCTGGCGAGCTCGCCGCCAACCTGTCGCACGGCGAACAGCGCAACCTCGAGATCGGCATCGCGCTCGCCACCGAGCCGCAGCTGTTGTGCCTCGACGAGCCGACCGCGGGCATGAGTGCGGCCGAGACGCATGGCACCATGGAACTGGTGCAACGGATCAGCGAAAATCTCACGATTCTGATTGTCGAGCACGACATGCAAGTGGTGATGCAGCTGGCGCAGCGCATCACGGTGCTCAATTATGGCGCGGTGCTGGCCGAGGGAACGCCCGCGCAGATCCAAGAAAACCCCAAGGTGCTGGAGGTCTACCTCAAGACATGAACTCGCCGCAGGCCTCAGCGCAGCCCCTCATCTCCTGTCGAAGGCGTGCACACGTAGCTACGGCAAGAGCCACATCCTCAATGGCGTGTCTCTCGAGGTGGGCCGCGGCGAGGTCGTCGGACTGATCGGCCGCAATGGCGTCGGCAAGAGCACCACGCTCAAGACCATCATGGGTCTCGTCAATGCCAGCGCGGGCCGCATTGTCTACGACGGTAGACCCGTCAGCGGCCTGCCCTCCTACAAGCTAGCCCGTATCGGCATCGCCTACGTGCCCGAGGACCGGCGCATCTTCAAGCTGCTCACGGTGATGGAGAACCTGCGCACCGGGCTCGACCGCGCCTGGCGTCTCGGAGGCGCGCAAGAAAGAGCTGCTGGAGAAGATGTTTGCCTACTTCCCGCGTCTGGCCGAGCGTCGCAGCTCAGGCCGGCGGCACGCTCTCGGGTGGCGAGCAGCAGATGTTGGCCATCGGTCGTGCCATGATGCTCGAGCCGAAGATCATCCTGCTCGATGAGCCCACCGAAGGCTTGATGCCGCGCATGGTCTCGCAGATCCGCGAGATCATCGAGGTCTTGCACGGGGACGGCGTGGCGATCCTGCTGGTGGAGCAGAACGTACCTCTGACGCTAGCGGCGAGCCAGCGCGTCTACTTCATGGAGAAAGGAGCCGTCCAGCACCATGCGGCAGCCGCGGAACTGACGGTCGATCACCCGGTCATTCACAAATACCTGGGAGTGTGAAACGGTGGACATCCCCTGGGACATCATCATCATCCAAACCGTCAACGGCATCGTCACCGGGATGATCCTGGCCCTGGTTGCCTCGGGGCTGACCCTCATCTTCGGCATCATGGACGTGGTGAACTTCGCGCACGGCGAGTTGTTCATGCTCGGCGCCTACATGGGCGTCCTCGACGTTGGCGACCACGGGCAATTTCTGGCTGGCGCTCGTGGTTGCGATGGTGATCATTGCCGCCCTCGGCGCCGCCTTGCAGGTGGTGACGCTGCGGCCGCTGCTGGGCCGCGATCCGCTCTACACCATTCTTGCCACCTTCGGCATCTCGCTCGTCCTGCAAAACTATGCCCTGTGGCAGTTCGGGCCGGTGGCGCGCAAGATCCAGGAACCATTCAGCGGCCAGTTCACCCTGTTCTACCTGCAATACCCCTGGTATCGCCTGCTGATCGCCGGCCTGTCCGCCGCCATGATCGGTGGGCTCTACTCTATTCCTGAAGTACGGGCGCTACGGTGTCTGGATCAGCGCCACCACCCAGGACCGCGTGATGGCGCAGGCCATGGGCATTCCGGTACCCTGGGTGCATACGGGCGTATTCGCCATGGGCGCGGGGATGGCAGCGGCCAGCGGCGTGCTGTTCGGTCCCCTGGTCGGCGTCAACCATGCCATGGGCCTCGACTGGGTGCTCAAGGCCTTCATCGTCGTTGTTGTCGGCGGCATGGGCAATCTTGGCGGTTCCATCGCGGCCTCCATCTTCATCAGTCTGTTGGAGGCGTATGCCTCGATCTGGGTCAGTCCCTCGCAGGCGATCATCGTCTCCTCGGTGGTACTGATCCTGACCTTGCTCTTCCGCCCCACCGGCCTTTTCGTCCCGACACCCAAATGAGCCTCTCACGACACGCCCGCGCCTATTGGATAGGCTTTGCCGTCACGATCGTCCTGCTGATCCCGGCACCGCTGGTGCTGCCCGGAATTCTGGCGCCGATTTCTCACCGAGATTCTGATCTGGGGACTGTTGGCGATGTCGTCCGACATACTCATTGGCTACACCGGCATGGTGTCGTTTGGTCATTCGGCGTTCTTCGGTCTCGGCATGTACGGCGCCGCGGCAGCGTTGTTGATGGTGAAACCGCCCAACCTATGGCTCGCCATCGTCTACGGCCTCGGCATGGCTCGGCCGCCGTGGCCCTGTTCGTCGCCTATTTTTCCACGCGCGGCTGCGCGATATCTACTTCGCCATCACCACGCTGATTTTCTCGCAAATTTTCTACGTCATCATCTTCACCTGGACCGAATTAACCGGCGGCGAAAATGGCCTGGCGTTTTCGCGGCCGGGATTCGGCATCCCGGGGCTCTGGACGACGCCGTTCACTTCCACGACGCTGCACTGGTTTGTGCTGGCCGTCGTGGCGGCCGCCTACCTGCTGTTGCGCCGCCTCACGCAGTCACCGTTCGGCATGGTGCTGCAATCGATCCGCGAAAACGAGGCCCGCACGCGTGCCATCGGCTATCCCGTCGAACGCTACAAGATGGTGGCGGTCATGGTATCGGGCCTGTTCGCGGGCCTCGCGGGCGTGCTCTATGCCGTGCAGAACCGCTTTGCCGCGCCGGACTTCGTCTACTTTGTGGTCTCCGGTGAGGTGGTGATCTTCAATGTCATGGGCGGCATCGGCACGCTGGTGGGCCCGATTGTCGGGGCTGGTTTCTTCCTAGGTCTGCGCGAGGGTCTTTCGCGTCTGTTCCCCTACCTGGCGACCACTTTCAACCTTCCCTACCTCGCTGAATTCCCCTATCTCGTGCCCGTCGGGATCATTTTCATCGCTATGGTGATCTTCATGCCGCAAGGCCTGCTCGGCTTCGCCAAGCGCTGGCTCAATCGCTGAAGCCCCGGCAAAAGCGGCAGGGCGGACGAGGGGCCTGAGGTTGCGGGTTGCGGTCGACATCGGCGGAACGTTTACCGACATCGTCGTGCTGTCGAGCCGTGGCGTACTGCACGAAAGCAAGATCGCGACCACGCCGGACGATCCGAGCCGCGCGGTCGTCATCGGACTGGAGGCGCTGTTGCGCGAATTGGCGCTGGCGCCACACCCATCGCCGAGGTGCTGCACGGCACCACGGTGGGCTCCAACACCATCCTGCAGCGCACCGGTGCCCGCACCGGCCTGATCACGACGCGCGGCTTTCGTGACGTGCTCGAGATCGGGCGCATCCGCATGCCCGACATGTTCGATTTGAGCTGGGACAAGCCAAAGCCGCTGGTCCCGCGCCGCTATCGCCTGGAGGTCGGCGAACGCATTGCCGCCGACGGCAGTATTGTCGAGCCGCTCAACGAAAGGGACGTCGTGATGGCCGGTGAACGGCTGGCCGCTGCCGGCATCGAGGCGGTCGCCGTGTGCCTTCTCAACAGCTATCGCAATTCGCTGCACGAGCGCGGCATCGAAGACATTCTGCGCGCGCGCTTTCCGCAATTGCTGGTAACCGCCCTCATACGCGGTGTTGCCGGAGCGCAAGGAATACGAGCGCACCAGCACCACGGTGGTGAACGCCTATCTGCTCGCCGCCATGCGTGCATACCTGCGCAACCTGGAGCCGGGCTGCGCGCCATCGGCATTCAAGCCCCGGTCCGGGTCATCACCTCCAACGGCGGCATGCTCGCGCGCGCCAAGCGCCTGCGAAACGCCCGTGTTCGTGGTGGCATCGGGCCCCGCAGGTGGCGTGATCGGCGCGGCACGGCTGGGTGGCGCCCGTGGCTGGTCCGATCTCATCGTGTTCGACATGGGCGGCACCACCGCCAAGGCGGTCATTGTCGAGGCCGGCCGACCCAGTATGACCTCGGAATACGAGTTCCGCGACGGCATTTCGACCTCGAGCCGGTTCGTCAAGGCGGGTGGCTACCTGCTGAAGGTGCCGGCAATCGACATCGCCGAGGTTGGTGCCGGCGGCGGTTCGCTGGCTGGCATCGACCGGGGGTTGCTCACGGTCGGTCCGCAATCGGCGGGCGCCGTGCCAGGCCCGGCCTGCTATGGCCTCGGCAACGACCGCCCGACGGTGACCGACGCCAACCTCGTCCTTGGTTTTATCAATCCCCACGCGCTGGCGGGCGGCCGTCTGCCGATCGAGCGCAGCCTGAGCGAACGCGCCGTCACCAGCCACGTGGCAGAGCCGCTTGGGCTCAGCCTGGAGGAGGCCGCGCATGGCATCCGCGCCGTCGCCAACGCGGCGATGGCGCGGGCGATTCGCGCCGTGACGGTCGAGCGCGGCCGCGATCCACGCGACCTAACCCTCATCGCCTTTGGCGGCAACGGCGGCATTCATGCCACCGACCTCGCCCGTGACCTCGGCATTGCCCGTGTCGTCGATGCCGCCGCTGGCCGGCGTGTTCAGCGCGGTCGGCATGCTGGCAGCCGACCTCGAGCACATCGGCCTGCGCACGATTACCCGCTGCCTCGACGAGCTGAGCCCGGCCGACCTCAACGCCGCCAAGGTCGAACTCGCCGACGAGGTCGCCGCACGGCTTGCCGCCGATGGTTTCGGCAAAGATCGGGTCGCGTTCGGCTGGGAGGCGGAGCTGCGCCACGAAGGCCAGGCGAGCGAGCTCACCATTCACTACGACGGTGATGATCCAGTGGAAATGCGCCGCCGCTTCATCGACGAGTACGAAAAGACCTATGGTTATCGGGACCATAGTCCGATCGAGCTCGTGAAATTGCGCGTGGTCGGCCGCGGCCTCAGCGCGCAGCGCCTAAACTTCAAGCAGCTGACGATCGCCGCGCCGGCCGCCGCGGCGCGCGTCGGCGCGTCGGCACGTGCACTTCGTGCGCGGCAGCGCCGCCACGATCACCGAGGTCGTGTCGCGCTCGGCCTCGACGCCGAGTCGGCGCCGCGGTCCGCTCGTCGTCGAAGAGTTCGATGCCACCATCGTGGTGCCACCAGACGCCAGCGTACACCTCGACGCCATCGGCAATATCGTGCTCGAGCTGAATTAAATCCGCATGCAGATCGATCCCATCACTTTCGCCGTCATCAAGAGCGGCCTCGATGCCATTGCCGACGACATGGCGTATACCGTGATCCGCATCGCCCGCTCGGAGATCGTCAAAGATGTGATGGATTTTTCGGCGGCAATCTGCGCCGCCGACGGCCAGATGGTGGCGCAGGCCAAGACCATCGCTCAGCATCTCGGTGCCGTGCCGGAGGCCATGGCGGCCGTGCTCGCCAAGTTCGGCGCGGACCTGCATGAGGGCGACGCCGTGATCATGAACGATCCCTATCACGGCGGCATGCACCTGCCCGATATTTTCATGTTTATGCCCTTGTTCCAGCGCCGGCCGCCGCCGAGCCTTTGCCGTCGTCATCTGTCATCACACCGACGTTGGCGGCCGTGTGCCGGGATCGAACGCCTCGGACTCCACGGAAATCTACCAGGAGGGTCTGCGCATTCCGCCGCTCAAGCTCTACGATCGCGGCATGCTCAACGATACGCTGGCGACGATGATTAAAATCAACGTGCGCGTGCCCGAGCGGGTGTGGGGTGATCTTTCCGGCACAATACGCCGCGGCGCAGGTCGGCAAGCGCGGTCTGCAAAAGTTGTTGCAGCGCTATGGGGCGGACGAGGTCGAAGCCTACATGGCGGAACTGATCGACTATGCCGAGCGGCTGACCCGCGCCGAGATCAAACAGTGGACGAAGGGCCGCTACGAATTCATCGATCATATCGACGGGGACGGCTTCACAGATCAGCCTATCCCCATCAAAGCCGCGGTTGAAGTGTGCGAGGACGGCAGTCTGTTGGTCGATTACACCGGCTCCTCGCCGCAGGTGAAAGGTGCGCTCAACGCGACACTGAGCTTTACGCGGTCCCTCACCTATCTGAGCGTGCGCTGCGTGCTCTCGCGAGATACCAAACAACGTGGGCGTGTTCCGCTGCATCGAGGTGAAGGTCCCAGAAGCCTCCGTGCTCAATCCAGTGCTGCCGGGCGCATGCGCCGCCCGTGCGCTCACCGGCTATCGCGTGTTCGACACGGTCCTCGGCGCCCTGGCGCAAATCGTGCCGGAGCGGGTGCCGGCCGCGGGCGAAGGCGGCAACAGCGTGGTCTGCATCAGCGGCTTCCGGGAAAATCGCAAGCCCTTCATCATCGTCGATATGATCTGCGGAGCCTGGGGCGGCCGGCCGGACAAGGATGGTCTGGAGGCCGTCACCAACGCTTCGCAGAACCTGTCCAACATGCCGGTGGAGGTGATGGAAGCGGAACATCCCGTGCGCGCTTGAGGAGTACGCCTTCGTGCCGGACACGTGTGGCGCCGGCCGTTGGCGCGGAGGGGTCGGTTTGCGCCGTTCCTACCGCATCCTGGCAAGAGAGGCGTTGTTGCAGCTGCGGCACGGACCGCGTGACCTTCCCACCCTACGGCCTGGCGGGCGGGGGCCCGGCGGTCGATCGCAAAACTTCATCGAAATCGGCAATCGGCGCGAGCCGCTCCCCAGCAAGGTGACGATGACCGTGCCCCACGCGGCGCTGATCGTGCATGAGCAGGCGGGCGGCGGCGGCTTCGGCACGCCCTTGCGCGCGATCCCCAGAGGGTCGAGGAGGATTTCGCGGACGGCAAGATCAGCGCTGATTTTGCCCGGCGGCACTATCGCGTGGTGTTCGACGACAACGGAAAAATCGATGCCGAGGCCACGGCGCGGCTGCGCAGGCAATCGAGCACCAAGTAGGACGTTGGCCTCAAGCGACCGTCCCGGCGCACCGCGGCCGGCGACCCGACCCGAGAACAGGGCCACCGCCGAGGGATGTGGCCGCCGCCGCCGAAACCGGCAACCTCGCCCGCGGCATATCCATTGCCGAGCCGCTGGTCGTCGCCACTGAGCCCGCGCGCCAACAGATCGGTGTCGAGCCCGCCCAGCGTTTGCGCGTCAGAATGCAAAGCCTAACCGCAGGGCGCACGCCATGGCGATGGCACCGACGCGGCTCAGGACGCTCGACCAGGCTTGCATTATTATGCACCATTGGGGTATTTATCCGGCATAATAATGCATATTTGGGCGAAGGGCCCGCGGCGCTCCTTTCGTGGCATGATCGGCGCCGGCAACGCATGGGAGTGGAGCGACGATGGCCAGGCGCATCGATTTTCAGACCGAGCCAGCACGCTATCGGCATTGGAAACTGAAATTCGACGGCGAGATGGCCGAGTTGATCATGGACGTCGATGAGGATGGCGGCCTGTTTGAAGGCTATCAACTGAAACTCAACTCCTATGACCTGGGCGTCGACATCGAGCTTGCCGACGCCGTGCAGCGCCTGCGTTTTGAGCATCCGGAAGTCAAAGTCGTGGTGCTCAAATCCGGCAAGGAACGCGTGTTCTGCGCCGGCGCCAACATTCGCATGTTGGCCGGCTCATCGCACGCCCACAAGGTCAACTTTTGCAAGTTCACCAACGAGACCCGCAACGCCATGGAGGATGCCAGCGCCCAGTCGGGACAGAAGTATTCGTGTGCCATCCGGGGTACGGCTGCGGGTGGCGGTTATGAATTGGCGCTGGCGACCGATCACATCGTGCTTGCCGACGACGGCAATTCCAGCGTCGCGCTTCCCGAGCTGCCGTTGCTGGCGGTGCTGCCGGGGACCGGCGGCCTGACGCGAGTGACCGACAAGCGCAAGGTGCGCCGCGACCTCGCCGACACGTTCTGCACCGTGGAAGAAGGTGTCAAGGGTAGCCGGGCGGTGAAATGGCGGCTCGTCGACCAGGTCACCCCAATTCGAAATTCGATCGCAGCGTCGCCGAGGCGGCGCGGGCATTGGCCGTCCAATCGGATCGCCCGGCCCATGCCAAGGGCATCAGCTTGACGCCGATCGAACGTACCTTTCATGCCGACGCCGTCGCCTATTCGGCGCTGAAGGTTGAGATCGACCGAAGCACCCGCCGTGCTGTCGTGATGCTCAACGGTCCGGGCGCGCAATCGCCCGCCTCCGCGGAAGCCATTGTCCAACAAGGCGCGACGTTCTGGCCGCTGCGCTTGGCGCGCGAACTCGACGATGCCATTCTGCACCTGCGCTTGAACGAACCTGAGATCGGTGTGCTGATCTTCAAGAGCCAGGGTGAACCGACACAGGTGCTCGCCTACGATGCGCTGCTGCAGGCCAACGCCGACCACTGGTTGGCGCGCGAAATCCTGCAGTATTGGAAGCGCGTGCTGAAGCGCGTCGACCTCACGTCGCGCTCCCTCGTCACCTTGGTGGAGCCCGGCAGCTGCTTTGCCGGCACGTTGGCGGAGCTTGCGTTTGCCTCCGACCGCTGCTTCATGCTGATCGGCAACTTCCAGGGCGACAACCGGGTGCCGCCGAGCCTGGCGCTGTCGGGCCTCAATTTCGGGGTTTACCCGATGAGCAATGGTCTATCGCGGCTAGCGACGCGGTTTCTGGGCGAGCCGGCGAGCCTTGATGAGGCCAGGGCGGCATCCGCCCGACTGCTGAGCGCAGAGGATTGTGAGCGGATGGGACTGGTGACGAGTGCGCTCGACCACATCGATTGGGAGGACGAGGTGCGTATCTTCCTGGAGGAGCGCGCGAGCTTTTTCCGCCGATGCGTTGACGGGTATGGAGGCAAACCTGCGTTTCGCCGGACCGGAGACCATGGAGACCAAGATCTTCGGCAGGCTTACCGCCTGGCAGAACTGGATCTTTCAGCGGCCCAACGCCGCCGGTGCTGAGGGAGCGCTCAAGCGATACGGCAGCGGCGTGAAGGCCAACTTCAATCCCGAGCGCATCTAGTCGCGCCGCAAATTCGATGAAAATCAAGGACGCGCATGCGATGGCAGAGACAACCAACGTCGACTACTCGACCAAGATTCCAAACAACGTCGGCCTCATGGATGACCAGCGCGTGTTGAGGGGCGTTGGAGCAATGGCATCCAGGATACCTCGATTGGTGGAGGACCATGGGGCCGGAGGGTTTCAGACCTCCGACGTCTACCTGCGCACGGCCATCAGCATCGATCCCAGGGGTGGGCCAAATTCGACTACGTGAAAATGCCCGAATACCGCTGGGGCATTCTGCTGGCTCCCCGGCAGGACGATCGTCGGGTCAACTTCGGCATCCATAGGGGCGAGCAGGCCTGGCAGGAGGTGCCCGGCGAATACCGCGCCATGCTGCGTCGCCTAATCGTGGTCCAGGGCGACACGGAGCCTGCCAGCGTTGAACAGCAACGACATCTCGGCAAGACCGCGCCGTCGCTTTACGATATGCGCAACCTGTTCCAGGTGAACGTCGAAGAAGGCCGGCACCTGTGGGCGATGGTCTATCTTTTGCAGAAATACTTCGGCAAGGATGGTCGCGAGGAAGCCGAAGGCCTGCTGCAACGCCGCTCGGGCGACCAGGACAAGCCGCGCATGCTGGGTGCCTTCAACGAGGAGACGCCCGACTGGCTCTCCTTCTTCATGTTCACTTTCTTCACCGATCGCGACGGCAAGATGCAGCTCGAAAGCCTGGCCCAATCGGGGTTCGATCCTTTGTCGCGCACCTGCCGCTTCATGCTGACCGAGGAAGCCCACCATATGTTCGTCGGCGAGACGGGCGTTGGTCGAGCCATCGAGCGCACGTGCCAGGCCATGAAGGAGGCGGGCATCGAGGATGCCAATGACATCGCCGCCGTGCGCAAGCTCGGCGTCATAGATCTGCCGACCATGCAGAAGAAGGCCAACCTGCACTTCTCGCTGTCACTCGACCTGTTCGGTTCAGAAGTCTCCACCAACGCCGCCAACTACTACACCTCCGGCGTCAAGGGCCGCTTCCAGGAAACGCGAGATCGAGGACGATCACCAGCTGACCAAAGCCACCTATCCCGTGAGCAAGCTGATCGACGGCAACATCAAGATGGTCGACGAGCCAGCGCTGACGGCCATCAACATGCGTCTACGCGACGACTATGTGAACGACTGCGCCAAGGGCGTGCAGCGTTGGAACAAGGTGATCGAAAAGGCCGGGGTCAATTTCCGCCTCAAGCTTCCCCATGTCGCCTTTCATCGCGGCATCGGCGAATTCGCCAACATTCAAGCCGCTCCCGCCGGAGAACTCCTGCGTGAAAACGACTGGGCGAAGCAAAAGACCAGTGGCTGCCGTCAAAGGAGGACGGCGACTTCATTGCCGGACTGATGGCACCGTGTTGGGAGCGGGGCAAGTTCGCATCCTGGATTGCTCCGCCGCGGGTCGGTATCGACAACAAGCCCGGCGACTTCGAGTACGTCAAGGTCGACCGCGCGTAAAGTCCCGCGCCCCACGTTCGCCGACGGCCGCCATCTTGATGCCGCCTCGGGGCGTGGGTGGCGCCGTTCCGCCAGCCCTGCACGCTTGATTTGCCAAGGCGGGGCAAGCGGGTTCGAGCGATCAGCAGCCCATAGCCTTAGCGAGGTTCACGAAGCTGTCGGCGATCACGTCCCATTCGCGCTCGGCCTTGAGATCCAAGGTCTGGCCGGCTCCCCGTTCGTTGGGGCGCGGCACGAACGCCGTGCGCAGGCCGACGTTGGCTGCCGCGGCCAAATCGCCATTGTGGGCGGCCACCAGCATCACCTGTTCGGGTCGGAGATTGAGCAGTTCGGCACTGGCGAGGTAGGCTTGCGGTTGGGGTTTGTAGGCTCGCGCCGTCTCGGCTCCGAGCACGACGTCCCAGGGAAGGCGAGCGAACTTGGCCATGCGCGTGAGCAGGCCCACATTGCCGTTAGACAGGGTGCCGATGATGTAGTGGGTCTTCAAGCGCGTGAGACCTTCGACGGCGTCCGGCCACGGCTTGAGGCGATGCCAAACCTTGTTGATGTGGTCCTTGTCGGCCTCGCTCAGGCCACCGATGCCGTATTTGGCAATGAGCTTGTCCAGGCTTTCGCGATGCAGAACGTCGAGCACGGTCCATGTCCGTCGACCCACGCGCACCTCCTCCATGGCCGGCTGATAGAGCGCCCGCCAGTCGTCGGCAAAGGCGGCCCAATCAACCTTGAGACCGCGCCCGGCAGCAAACGCACTCAAGTCGTCGATGAGGCTTGCCCGCCAGTCGACCACGGTTCCAAACACGTCGAACAGGAGGGCGTCCACAGCGGCGGAAACGGTCATCGGCGGTCCTCTCAGCAGGTCATTGCCAGGGGCATTGCGACCCGCCGCTGCGGCGGGCGTCAAGATCATGCAACCATCAGCCGGCCCCTACAAGCGACCCGATGAACACGCCACCAGCCGAGGCGTCTCCGGGCGAAGCTATGCCGGCACCTGGGCGCGATGGCGCAGGCAGTGGTCGGCCAAAACCAGGGCCATCATGGCCTCAGCAACGGGGACGGCCCGGATGCCGACACAGGGGTCGTGGCGCCCCTTGGTGGAGATCTCGGTTTCCCGTCCCTGCCGGTCGATGGTCCGGCGCGGCGACAGGATCGATGAGGTGGGCTTCACGGCAAAGCGGCAGACGATCGCCTGACCGGTCGAGATGCCGCCGAGGATGCCGCCGGCGTTGTTGGAAAGAAAACCGGCTTGCCGTCATTGCCGATGCGAATTTCGTCGGCATTCGCCTCGCCGCTGAGTTCGGCGGCGTGCATGCCGGCCCCGATCTCCACACCCTTGACCGCGTTGATGCTCATCATGGCGCCGGCCAGATCCTGATCGAGCTTGCCGTAGATCGGCGCGCCCCAGCCCGGCGGCACCCTCGGCGACGACCTCGACGATTGCACCCATCGAGGAGCCAGCCTTGCGCACCTCGTCGAGGTAGCGCGTCCACGTCTCGACAATGCCGGCATCGGGTGAGAAGAACGGATTGCGGTCGACCTCCTCCCATGACCAGCGTTCGCGATCGATGGCGTGCGTTCCGATCTGCACCAGCGCGGCGCGTATCGTCACGCCGGTAATGACCTTGCGCGCGATCGCTCCGGCGGCGACCCGCATGGCCGTCTCGCGCGCGCTCGACCGCCCCCGCCGCGGTAGTCGCGGACGCCATACTTCGCCCAATAAGTGAAGTCCGCGTGCCCCGGACGGAACTTGTCCTTGATCCCGGCATAGTCCTTGCCGCGTTGATCGACGTTATCGATCAAAAGTGCAATCGGGGTGCCGGTCGTGACCTGGCGGCCCTCCTCGTCGCCAAAGATGCCCGAGAGGATGCGCACGCTGTCGGGCTCGCGGCGCTGCGTGGTGAAGCGCGATTGCCCGGGCCTTCGCTTGTCCAGAAAGCGCTGGATGTCGGAGGCCTCGAGTGGGATGCGAGGCGGGCAGCCGTCGATGACACAGCCAATCGCTGCCCCGTGGCTTTCGCCCCAGGTCGTGACCCGAAACAGGTGTCCAAACGTGTTGTGCGACATGGCCTGTGGCTTCTCTCGCCGAGGCGGCTCTTTACCGGCACGATGGCAAGAATGCAACGCAGCCGCGGCAGTCTGGTCCCGGTCTCGCACCTGCGAGACCGCGAACAAACCGGGCCGCCCCCTTAACCCTGCAAATGAATATCGTGTCCTTCGCGCAACTTCGAGAGGTTAATGCGCATCACAATCCATTGTGCGTTCATTTAGTGGTCTCTAGCTTTCACCTGCGCTGTCGCGCACAGGCAGGGGACAATCGCGTTTCCTGCGGCGCGCCGACGCCGAGTATAGAAATGGGAGGTACTTGGAATGAGCATCAGCAAGACCCTTATCGCCGTCTTGGCCTTGGCGATTGCCATCGCCTTCTCGCCGTTGTCGGAGCTGCAGGCAGCCACTCTGACGCCGGGCTCGAGCCCTGGCCTTGACAACGCCATCGTCAAGGTGGCGAAGAAGTCCGCCAAGAAGGCGAAGAAGGCGAAGAAGGGCAAGAAGAAATCTGCCAAGAAAGCCAAGAGCAAGGGCCCCGGCTCGTGCGGCGCCTTCATGTACTACAGCAAGAAAGACCACAAGTGCGCGGATGCGCGGTCGAAGAAGTAAGACGGAACCGTTTTGCAGGAGCCTGGGGGTTTCAGGCTCCTGCAAATTCTTAAGGTAAAGACCAGGTTTGCGGGTCAAACGAGCGTGTGCGTGGTCCCGACGCCCTCACATTTTCGGGTTGTTGTCGGGGGTGCAGGCTCATTTGCCGAGCCGCTCGAGCGCCTCTTTGGCCTCCGTGTGCTCGGGCGCGATGCCGAGTGCCCGGCGGTAATCGGTGAGCGCTGCCGCCTGGTCGCCCAATTCCTCATGCGTAGCGGCGCGCGCAACCAAGGCGTCGGCATCGTTGGGCTGCAGGCTGAGCGCCTGGTCGAAGTCAGCCATCGCCGATTTGAACTCCCCCTTGCTGAAATAGGACAGACCACGGTTGTAGTAGGGCCGGCTGCTCGTGGCATCGAGCCGGATCGCCTCCGAGTAGTCGGCAATCGCCAGATCGAATTCGCCACGGTTGTCGCAGACTTGGCCGCGATTATTGAACATGTCTGGGTCGGTGGGATCGAGCCGGATGGCCTCCGAATAGTCCTGAATAGCGAGATCCTGCTGCCCCAGCCTGTCGCGCACGTTGCCGCGGTTGAAGTGCGCAATGGCGCTGCTGGCATCGAGCGTGATGATTTCGCTGTAGTCGGCGATGGCCGCCTCCTGGTCACCCCACAACTCGTAGAGCACACCGCGCTGCAGCAAGGCTTCGACGCGAAGTTCCTCGTTGTCCACGGCGCCCTCAAGTGTACGCGTACAGGCTTGAATACGGGCGTTGAGATCGGCGCCCTCGCTCTTGCAGGTGGCCAGCTGGTCGGCGACCGTCTGGGCCACAGGTGCGGTCGCCACAAGGATCAGCAGCAAGGCAAAGACGATTGTCCTCCTGCCGACATTCATTCCCCAAGGGCTCGAACGCATGTCACCGCCTTGTTATTTCTCAGCGTGGCCGCATTTTCGTCCGCACCGGCCGCGCGCCCTGTGGTGCGCCCGCCCGCGCCCCTCCCCGCGTTTGTAGGCACCTTCTGGCGGCGGGCAAGAGGCGCTTTTTGCCGCTGGGCGCCCAGGCCGTGGCTTGAGGCGGGCGTCTGTGGCCGCAGGGTCACTCGGCAAAGATATGCCAATCAACTGCTGACATCGGCCGCAAATACCGCCTATGACTTCTGCCGTTCGGATGGAAGACGGAGGCAATCATGCGTTCAATGATCGTTGCGCTGACTTTGGCCGGTTTTGCGGCGTGTGTGCTGGTTCAGCCGGCAAGCGCAGCGAAAACCAAGATGGGCTGCGAGCGTGGCAAGCAGGTTTGGAGCGGCAGCGAGGGCAAGTGCGTTGCCGGAAAGTCCAAGTATGCCGGCAAGACCGCCAGCAAAACAGCGAAAAAGAAGAATTAGGCTAGCTTTTTGGCGAGGCGCATGACGCCCATGCGTCATGCCCCCGCCGCCGTCGCGCCGTGCGGTCGCAGCCACCGCATTGCGCCAGTTTCGATCACCAAGATGCAGTCCTGGGGCACCTCGAGCCGCATGACCTCGGGGGCTGAAAGGCCGAAGAGCACGGCGCGCAAGGCTCGACTTAACGCCCCGTGCGCGACCACGACGGTGTCGCCCGCGACCTCGGCAACCCAGGCGCCGACACGCTCCGCCAGCATCCGTCAGCTCTCCCACCCTGCGGCCGCCAATTCCAGACATCGGCCTGGCGCGCCGCATATCCTGCCGTATCGCGCGTCGCAATGTCGCCCCAGGGCTGGCCTTCCCAGCTGCCGTAGTTCAATTCCATCAACCGGTCGTCAGTGTGGTAGGCGCGGCTGTCGAGGCCCATTTCGGCGCGCAGGATCTGCATCCGTCTCGGTTGCACGCGTGAGTGGGCTTGCCACGTAGTCAAGCTGCGCCGCGCGATCGCCAGCGCCGCCGCGAGCAGCTGACCGTTGCCCTTGGCTTGCGCGCGGCCGGTGGCGTTGATCGGAATGTCCCGTCGCCCTTGATAGCGCTGCGCCGGTTCCAATCGGTCTCCCCATGGCGAATTGGTAGAGCGTGACCCCCGTCTTCAGCATTGTTGTTGTCCCCTCGTATGCTCACAACTGTGGCGCTGTAACCTGCTACCTGCGACGGGCGCGGGCAAGCTGGCAGAGTCGTTGCTGCAAGATCGAGCATGGGCGTGGGTAGCATGGGTCATTGGTTGCTGGCGACGTGTGCGTGGCAGCCGCGGCGTATCGCACTGTTGGGCCTGCTGAGCCTCGCCATGGCAATCGTAGGCGGGCATCGCGCCGGCGCCCAGTCCGGCGTTGACCTTCAGCTCGTCTTGGCTCTCGACGTCTCCGGTAGTGTGAGCGAGGCGCGCTTCGAGCTACAAAAACGGGGCTACGTCGCGGCCTTTCGCAATCCCCGGCTTTTGCAGGCCATTCAGTCCGGCTCGCAGCAACGCATCGCCGTGACCATGCTGCAGTGGACCGGACCGGTGCTGCAGGTGCACGTGGTGCCATGGCGGTTGATCAGCACAGAGGCATCCATGCATGCCCTGGCGGATGCGATCGAGGCCGTGCCACGCCAGCTGTTCGGCGGCGGCACCTCGATCAGCGGCGCTATCGACTATGCCATGTCTTTGTTTGCCGCAACCGAGGCTAAAGGCGCCCGGCGCGTCATCGACATTTCTGGGGACGGTAGTAATAACCGCGGCCGGCCCGTTACCGAAGCGCGCGATGACGCCGTCAAGGCGGGCGTCAGCATCAATGGCCTGCCGATCCTCGCCCTCGATCCCGAACTTGATCAATATTACTTGCACAATGTGATCGGCGGCCCCGGCGCCTTGGTGGTCGCCGCCGCGTCCTATGAAACGTTTGCCGATGCGATCCTGAAAAAGCTCGTGACCGAAATCGCTGGGATGACGCCGCGACCTCTCAAGCGGTTGGCCAAGCTGATGTCCCGGCGCCATCGGACCCAGGCGGCCCCTGTGAGGCGCGGCGGTGCGAGGCCCCGGCGCCCTATTTAGGCGTTGTGGAACCGTGTGGGGCAATGCGAGGCACCAGTAGGGGGACGCGGCAGGATCGACCGGAGCGGCCCGGCGCGCGCGGCGGCGTGCGCCGGGGTCTCCGCTCGGTGCCCGCCTACCCGGGTGGCCCGCCTCCGGGGGTCGGAAAGAGCGATGACAGGCAAGCGCGCGGCACGCTATGGGATGGAGCATCCGCCCCGGCTTGGGGGCGCGCGGCGTAGCGCAGGCGACGGCGAGGAAGGGGCCCCATGGAGAAGCGCGCGATTTTCGGGGGCAAGGTGCTGCCCTACCTGCTGCTCGCACCGCAGCTCCTCATCACCATCGTCTTCTTCTACTGGCCGGCCAACCAGGCGCTGTGGCAGTCCTTCCTGCTGCAGGATGCCTTCGGTCTCAGGACCGACTTTGTCTGGCTTGAAAACTATCGCTATCTGCTGGGCCAGGGCGACTACTACCGGGCGATGGCGACGACGCTCGTCTTTTCCCTTGCCGTCACGCTGCTCTCCCTATCGATCGCCCTACTGCTTGCGGTGCAGGCCGACAAGCAGTATCAAAGGTGCGTCGGCCTACAAGACCCTCCTGATCTGGCCCTACGCGGTCGGCGCCGGCCATTGCCGGCGTGTTGTGGCTATTCATGTTTCAGCCCTCGCTGGGGCTGATTGCGCGCGGCCTGCGTTCGCTCGGCGTCGATTGGAACCCGTTGCTCAACGGCGAACACGCCATGGTGCTCGTGATCATGGCCGGCGACCTGGAAGCAGATCAGCTACAATTTTCTGTTCTTTCTCGCTGGCCTGCAGTCGATCCCGCAATCGGTGATCGAGGCGGCGGCCATCGATGGCGCCCGCCCGGTGCGCCGGTTCTGGACCATCATCTTTCCGCTGCTCTCCCCTACGGCGTTTTTTCTTTTGGTTGTCAACATTGTCTACGTTTTCTTCGACACCTTTGGCATCATCGACGCCATCACCGGCGGGGGCCGGCCAAAGCCACCGAAACCCTGGTCTATAAGGTCTTCTTCGACGGCCGGCTTGGCGGTGACCTGGGCGGCTCGGCGGCGCAATCGGTGATCCTGATGATCATGGTGATTGCGCTGACGGGCCTGCAATTTCGTTTCATCGAACGCAAGGTAACGTACTGATGCTGCGCTCTGTGATGTGGCAGGAGCGGACCGCCGAGCGATCTCAGCGCGCAGGCCCGCGCCGACGCCATTGTCTTGCTTCCCATCGCCTCGATGGAGCAGCACGGTCCGCATCTGCCGGTCGGTGTCGACAGTATCCTATGCGAGGGCGTCTGTCGCCGCGCCGCCGAAGCCGTTGTGCTGACTATCCCGGTCATCGTCGCACCGACGCTTTGGTGCGGCATGGCCGAGCACCATATGGCGTTCGGCGGCACCTTTACCTTCGATCTTGCCGACCTACCGCGACGTGCTCTGGAGCCTCGCCAACAGCATCGAGCGCCATGGGTTCAAGCGGATGTTGATCGTCAACGGCCACGGCGGCAACATCGCCGCGCTCGCCGCCATCCTACCCGATCTTCAGCGCCAGTCCTCGCTCAAGATCCGCACCACCACCTATTTCGAGCTTGCGCAGGCGGCCATGCCCGCGATCCTGGAAGACCAGGACGGCGTCCGACACGCCTGCGAAGCCGAGACGTCCATGATGATGGCGTTGGCGCCGGAGCTGGTGCGCGGCGAGGCGCTCAAAGCGGCGCATGGGCCGCCCCACGTCCATCAGTCGGCCGCTGGCGCTAGCGCCAATATCGGTCGTTTCGCGACTTTACCCCGTCGGGTGTGGTGGGCGATGCCCGGCGCGCCTCGCGCGAGAAGGGTGAAAAGCTGATGGCAGCCTGCGCGGCGGCCATCGTCGCCGCGCCTCAGGATCCGCACCTGGGACTAATTCGTGATGGTCGAACGTCGCCGCTTCGGGAATGCCTTTGCCTATCTTGTGCTATCGCTAGGCGTCTTCATCATCGCCTTTCCGGTCTATCTGTGTTTGATCGGCTCGACGCACGAGCAAAGCATCATCGCCAACGGCCAGATGCCGATCACCCCGGGCGCGCCTGTTCTTTGAAACCTACTACAAGACGCTCTTCGTCGGCACCAGCGGAACCACGCGCGAGCCGGTCGGCCAGCATGCTGCTCAACAGCTTCATCATGGCCTCGGCGATCGCTATCGGCAAGATCGCCATCTCAATCATCTCCGCCTACGCGCGTCGTCTACTTCAAGTTTCCCCTCCGCATGGTGGCCTTCTGGCTGATCTTCATGACGCTGATGCTGCCCGTCGAAGTACGCATCTACCCGACCTACAAGATCGCCGCCGACCTTCACCTGCTCGATTCCTATTCCGGGCTTGCCTTGCCGCTGATTGCCTCGGCCACCGCAACATTGTTCTTCCGCCAGTTCTTCATGACCATCCCCGACGAGCTGATCGAGGCCTCCAAGCTCGACGGCGCCGGGCCGTTCCGTTTCTTCAAGGACACGGTGCTACCGCTGTCACGCACCAATATCGCAGCCCTGTTCGTGATCCTGTTCATTTATGGCTGGAACCAGTACCTGTGGCCGCTTCTCATCACGACGCGCGATGACATGCAGACCATCGTCATCGGCATCAAGAAGATGATCGTGACCGCCGATGCCCTGACGGAGTGGAACGTGGTGATGGCGACGGCCATGCTGGCGATGCTGCCGCCCGTCGCCGTCGTGCTGCTGATGCAGCGCTGGTTCGTCAAGGGTTTGGTGGAGACCGAGAAGTGAGCCCGTTGCGCCCATACCGCGCCCTCGACGCGCTCGCCGGAGCGGCCTGGCGCAGCCGATAGGAGTAGCGCGGTAGGGTGCGCGCGAGCCGCGGGCACGCGCGTGGTGTCGGCTCGGCGAGCCGCGTTCGACCGACCGGTTGGGAGCCGCAAATGGCCGCGGTAACGCTTAAAAACGTGCGCAAGGTTTACTCCGGGGGTCGAGGCCGTGAAGGGGGTCTCCCTTGCCATCCCTAACGGCTCTTTTCACCGTCTTGTTGGGTCCCTCCGGCTGTGGAAAGTCCACGCTGCTGCGGATGATTGCGGGTCTCGAGACCGTGTCGGAGGGTACCGTCAGTATCGGCGACCGTCTGGTGAACGACGTCGAGCCGGCGGATCGCGACATCGCCATGGTGTTCCAAAACTACGCGCTCTACCCGCACATGAGCGTCTACGACAATATGGCCTACGGTCTGCGCAATCGCGGCGTGCCGAAGGCCGACATTGCGCGCGCGCGTGGCGGAAGCCGCGCGCTTGCTTGCCATTGAGGATTTCCTCAAGCGCAAACCGCGTGCCCTCTCGGGCGGGCAGCGGCAGCGCGTTGCCATGGGGCGGGCGATCGTGCGCGAGCCGCAAGCCTTTCTGTTCGACGAGCCGCTTGTCCAATCTGGATGCGAAGCTGCGCGTACAGATGCGGCGTCGAAATTCGCCGCCTGCACAACGGACTCAAGGCAACGTCGATCTTCGTGACGCACGACCAGGTCGAGGCCATGACGCTGGCCGATATGGTGGTGGTCATGAACGCCGGCCGCATCGAGCAGAGCGGGGGTCCGACCGAGGTCTATCGCTTGCCGGCAACGCGGCTTCGTGGCCACCTTCATTGGCTCGCCTGCCATGAACTTGCTGCCTGGACGCATTGCCGCCCCGGGCATCGCCGAGATCAAGGGTGGACGCGTTGCCTTCCGAGCCGAGGCGTTCGCCTGCAAGGCCTGGCCAGGACGTCGACGTCGGCTTCCGGCCCGAGGACCTGACCTTCGCCGCCCCCGATGCAGGCGACAAGCTGGCCTTCGTCAAGGACTTCGTCGAGGAATTGGGCGCCACACGTCTCATTCATGGCAGCGTCGGGGCGGCGCCCGTCGTCGTTGCGGTGGCGACCTCGGCACAGCTCGACGGCGCCGGTGCGCTGGCCGTCGATCCGGCGACCGTGCATCTGTTCGACATGAGGACTGGCGCCAGCCTCCGGCGTGGCGCCCCTGAGGCGGCAACTGCCGGTCAATCGAGCTCGAGGCCGTCCATCCCCGAATTCTTGCGCACCTTCGCGATCATTTCGCGCAGGAGCGAGCCGGCGGCCACCGGGTCCTCCACCTGGTCAACCTCCGGCGCCGCGGCGCCAGCCCTCGCATACGGCAATGCGGCCGACGCCAGCCTGGATCACCCGTCCAGTGATGTCTTGGGCTTGTTCACTTGCCAGATACACCACGGCGGGCGACACCCACTTGGGGTCGCGCACGGCGCGTCTTTTCTCGCTCAGCTCGCGCAGCCCCTCGGTCATGCGAGTGTGGGCCGAGGGCGAAATCGCATTGACGGTGACGCCGTAGCGGGCGAGCTCGCGCGCGGCGATGATGGTGAAGGCGGCGATGCCGGCCTTGGCGGCCCCATAGTTCGTCTGCCCGACGTTGCCGTAGATCCCCGAGGTCGAGGTGGTATTGATGATGCGGGCTTTGACGGGACCGTTGCCCTTCTTGCTCTCCTCGCGCCAATAGGCGGCCGCGTGCCGCGACGGGGCGAACGTTCCCTTGAGGTGCACCTTGATCACCGCATCCCACTCGTCCTCCGCCATATTCGTCAGCATGCGGTCGCGCAGGATACCGGCATTGTTGACGAGGATGTCGAGCCTGCCGAAGGTGTCGACGGCTTCCTCGATCATGGTCTTAGGCGCCCTTCCAGTCGCTTATGTCGGCCGCATTGGCGATGGCCGCGCCGCCGGCTTGTTTGATGGTGTCCACCACGGCCGCTGCCGCAGCTGCATTGGTGCCCGTGCCATCGACGCGGGCCCCGATGTCGTTGACCATGACCTTGGCGCCATGGAGCGCAAGCAGCAGGGCGTGTTGGCGTCCAAGGCCTCCACCGGCCCCCGTCACGATGGCCACCCGACCTTCACATAAGCGGCGCATATCGTCCTCCTTGGCATCCCGATGCCCGTGGTGCCCAGTTTGCTTGCTGGCCGGTGCGCCAGGCAAAGCCCCGCAACGCTCTTCGTCGGACGCCGGGGCCGATGCCGCGCGCCTTGCGCGCCCTCTGAGCGATTTCCTTTCGGATCACGGCGCGGCATGCGATGATCCGCTCTCGCGCCGGCAGCCGGCGAAAAGAACTCGATGTGGACTGGGAGGAAATCGACATGTCCGAGGAACGGCTCGACGGCATCGCCGCACGGCTGGTGGCGGCCCGCCAGCAGGGCGCGCGAATTTCGCTCCCTGCCGGGCAAACGCCGAAGGATTTCGGAGGAAGGATTTGCCATCCAGGAAAGCGGTGGTGCGTGGCGCTCAAATCGCCGATCATCGGGTGGAAAGGTGATGGCGGTGGCAAACGGCCCCGTGATCTATGCCCCCATCCTCGACGCGGGCCGGGTGGCGGGCCAACGGCACCTGGACGGTGCAGGGGCGCGAGCCGGCCGGTCTGGAGCTCGAGATTGCCTTTCGCTTGGGGCGTAGCGTGGGCCCCGAGGCCTCGGCCGAGCAAGTCCTGGATGCGGTCGCGGCGGCCCACGTTGTGTTTGAGCTGCGCCAGAGCCGGATCGCCGATCCGGCGCGTTTGCCGCGCCACGTGATGCTTGCCGACTGCATCGCCAACGCCGGGGTGCGGTGGTTGGCGCCGAGATCGCGGGCTGGCGCGAGAAGGATCTCAAGGCTCGGCCGGGTCGGCTGCTCGTCGACGGCACGCTTCACGCCGAAGGCCACAGCATCGATCCGGTTGCCGCTTTTGCTGCTGTTGCTGCCCGCCATGGCTCGGCGTGGTAAGCGCATCGAGGCCGGTCAAATCGTCATCACCGGCAGCCTAATCGGCATGAATTGGCTGACGGGACGGCACGCCCTCAAGGGCGTGATCGAGGATTGCGGCGAGGTCGCCATGAACCTCGGCCGCGGCCCGAGCCACGGCGCGAATGGTACGCTGTCAGGGCCTCCCTTGCCGCAGGCGAGCCGGCCTCGCCCGGGTCGCGCTGCGCTAGGGCTCCAAGGCCGCATCGGCATTAGCTTTCAGGCCTGTCGGCACCGTTTCTTGCTCGCTCTCAAGCCGCATGCCGGAGGCCTGCGCCATGGTCTCTAGCAACGCAGCAAAATCGGCGGCGAGATACTTTGCTGGCATCCGGCTTCAGCCGGACGGCGCCGATATGCGCTTTGCAGCATGTCGCGCGCCGCCGCGGTCACCGGCATTGGTACCTCCATCTTGCGCCCGAGCTCGAGACCGAGATCGAGATCCTTGCGCAGGAGTTCCGGCGTGAAGGTCGTGGTCCAGTCGAGATTGACGAGCGCGGGCGACTTGTAGCGGGTGAACATCGAGCCCATCACGCTGTTGTTCATGAAGGCCAGGAAGGCGTGACGCGGCACGCCCATCTTGTTCGCCAGCAGCGTGATCTCGATCAGGTTCTCGATGACGACACCGAGCATGACGTTGTGGGCGATCTTGCATACCGCGCCAGCTCGCCCTCGCCGACGTAAGAGACGCCGCCGGGCGCGAAGGCTTCGATCAGCGGCGCGACCTTGTGAAAGGCAGGCTCGGGGCCGGAGGCGACGGCCGACAGCTTGCCGGCCTTGATGACCTTGGCATTGCCGCTCACCGGTGCGGCGATGTAATCGACGCCGACTTCGCGCAGCTTCTCGCGAATTCGTGCGGATTCCTCGACGCCGATGGTCGAGCAGTCGACCACGACTGCCGGCGCCTTGCCGGCGACGGAGAGCGCGCCGGCGGGACCGAAGTAGACCTCTGCCAGGTCCTTGCCCGTCGACACGATGGAGAACAGCACGTCGACGCCGGCAAGGTCGGCCGGTGAGCTGACGACGACCTTGCCTCCGCGGCGGACAGCGGTTGGGCCTTGGCGATGGTGCGGTTCCAGATCGCAACGCTGCGGCCGGCCTGCAGCAGGCGTTCCGCCATCGGGTAGCCCATGCGGCCCATGCCGATCCAGCCGACGCGTTGCGCGCTACCTGTCATTGATATCTCCGTGCGATGCCGTGGTTGCTGTGGGCCAGTCTCGTTGCGCAAGCCCCGTGTCGGGTCGGTGCCGTTCGTCTTCGCGCACAATTGAGCCTCGCCCTCAGCGAGCGTGTCAACGAGAGATCCCCGGCGCGGCCGCGACGATTAAGCCGGCGACTTGGCGCTCGCGCGCGTGAGGCCAGCGTCCTCGCGCAAACTGCGGGCGATCGCCTCTGCTGGTCGAACTCGGCGCGACGGCGTGCGATCTCCTCCGGCGCCAGACGCGCAATGTTGGAAAAGTCAAGTTTCCAGTCGGGGCTGTTGCTCCAGCGCAAAGGTGACTGCACCGTGGTGCGCGGTTGGCTGGCCGATGCCAAGAGATCGAGGGCAAAAATCGAGTGTGGCGCGCTGCGAGGCCGGATCGTTCGGTCGGCCTGCCGGATTACCGAGAGGAAAGTCCGAAAACAACAGGCGCGGCACACCCACGTATTCGACGATGTCTTTGGCGCAGCCCATTACCACCGTGGCAATGCCGGCACTTTCCAAGGCGCGTGCCGCAAGGCTTGCACTTTGGTGACAGACCGGACAGTTGGGCAACAGCAGCGCCGCATCGACCCCATCGGCCTTGCAGCGGGCGACGAGCTCTGGGCAGTCGACTTCGAGGGTGACGCGATGGCTGCGGTTGGTCGGCAGTCCGTGAAAGCGGCGCGCAAGCCCACCGATGCGGCCGGTTGCTGCGGCGGCGCGCAGTTCGGGCAAAGCGAAGTAGCTGCCGGGATCCTCCGCGGTCGTATGTTTTCGATCGATACCGACGTGGGAGATGCGCAGGTCGTGGTCCTTAGCGGTGTCGCCAGAATAGACCGCGTAGAATTTGGCCGCCGAGTTGTAAGGTGCGCCGGGTCCCTGATCGCCCTTGTCCGGCTGATAAGGCGCCGCGGTGGTGACGAGGGTCAAGCGGCAGTCTCCCAGCGGCTTGCGCAACCGATGCAACGGCACCTCGGCGTAATGGGCCCATTCGTAGGGGGCGCCATAGCCAAGTGCAAGGTAGTAGTCGCGTATTCTTTGCCGGTAGGGGATCGGTTCATCGTGCGCCGGGGCAAAGCCGAAGTTTTCCGGGCGTTCGGTCATTGTCTCAGCTCCAGGGCTGCTTGTGGGTTCGACCTTCCTTTGCATTTGGCAAACCTTTGAGCCCTGTGCAAGGGCTTGCTAGTTTGGCGCAATTCTTAGTGGTTCTGCGAGGCGCACCATGAGCGAAACCCCCGTCACCTACCGATCCAGCAACGGCGTTGCCCTCATCACGATCAATCGGCCGGAACGCATGAACAGGCTCGACGACGGCATCGTCGAGGCGTTGCACAGCGCCTGGCAGCGGCTGATGGGCTGCGATGACGATCGCGTAGCCGTGCTGACGGGCGCCGGCGAGCGGGCGTTTACGGCCGGTGCCGACCTCGCGGCGCTACCCAGTAGCCTTTACCGCGGCATCCCGGGGTCGGCGTTGCCGTCGATAAGCCGGTGATTGGCGCGGTTGCGGGCTGGGTGGTAGGGGGCGGCATGGTGCTTACCACCATGTGCGACATTTTGATTGCCGCCGACAATGCCCGGTTTTCCTATCCCGAGGTCAAGGTGGGGTTCACTGGCGGCATCATCAGCAATCTCGCCTCGCGCATCCCGCACAAGATCGCCATGGAACTCTTGTTACTCGGTGAGCCGATCGACGCGCGGCGCGCCTATGAGGTCGGCTACGTCAACAAGGTGGTCGCCGTAGCCGAGTTGCTGCCAACGGCAATGGACTATGCGCGCCGGATAGCTGCCACCGCGCCGCTACCATCGCGGGCGTTGAAACGCTTTGTCACGGAAACGCTGCCCAAAAGCCCGACCGAGATTGCCGGCATTGCTCGCGCCGAGGTCGACGCGATCTTCGCCAGCGAGGACTGGACCGAAGGCCGCGCGGCATTCGCGCAAAAGCGGCCCGCGGTCTATCGGGGGAAATAGGCAGCGCGCCGGTCTACTCCAACTTCATGTTTGGCCGAAACTTTGTGAGAGCTTTTCGGCCCAAGGACGACCGATGAGATCCGTGCCGCCGCCAGGGGCATAGGGCAGGGATCAGCTTGACGGGCTTGTCGGGCCAGTTCTGACCTGGGTCGAGGCTTTTCCGGCAAAAGGTGCCGACACTGCCGGACCGGCGAAGGCGAGAAATTCGCGACGACGCATTCTTGGTCTGCTCTATCGGACTTGAGCGCTGCGATGGCAAGCATGCCGTCTGCCGTCGGTGGGCGTCAAATCTACTCTTGGAATGCCACCTGGCGCGCCTTGCGCATGTTGGGCAGGACAACAAATACCAGCAGCAGGGCCGCAAGCAGTAGGAAGCACAGCGACAATGGTCGCTGCAAGAACACCCAAGGATCTCCGCGCGACAGCAGCATGGTGCGTCGCAGGTAGACTTCCATCATCAGCCCGAGAAGGAAGCCGAGCAGCAAAGGTGCCGGCTCGAAATCGAGCTTCATCAGCAAGTATCCGAACAGGCCGAACACGGCGATCATGAGCACTTCGTTGGCAGAGTTGTTGAGGCTGTAAACCCCAATGCAGCAAAAGAACAGAATTGCAATGGCCAAGAGTCGATAGGGCACCAGCAGCAAGCGCACCCAAATGCCGATCAGGGGCAGATTGAGCACGATCAGCATCAGGTTGCCGAACCACATGCTGACGATCATGCCCCAAAACAGCCCGGGTCTTTGTTCCATCACCTGCGGGCCGGGGACGATGCCATGGATCATCATGCCGCCAATCAATTGCCGGCAGCCCGACCCTCACCGCCTGGGCCTGGCGACCCGCCATCATGGTCACGCTGGCGACGGTACCGGGCCTCTGCGCGGTTCCCATTGGATAGTCGGCGCCGATCCAGAGGCCAGCCAGTCCAAAACCAAGCTACAGCAGGCCGGCCGCAAAATCTTGGGAGCTCCGCATGCGCATTGCCAGACGTCTTCCCCTGCGCGCTTTTGGCCGAGCTTACTTGCAATGTGCCACTAGGGGTAGAGCGAATGGCGGTGGGCAAGCACGGGCGGGTCTTAGGCGTTGTGCTTCACGAGAATATCGCCGCTCACCTGCTTCACATCGCGCAGGCCGCAGAGCGCCATGGTGATATCGAGTTCCTTGCGGATGATTTCGAGCGACTTGGCGACACCGGCCTCGCCCAGAGCGCCGAGGCCGTAGACATAGGCGCGGCCGATGAAGACGCCTCTGGCGCCGAGCGCCAGGGCCTTGATGACGTCCTGTCCGGAACGGATGCCGCCGTCCATCAGCACCTCGATGCGGTTCGCCGACGCTGTGGCGATCTCAGGCAGTGCCGAGATGGAGGAGGTGGCGCCGTCGAGCTGCCGACCGCCGTGGTTGGAGACGATGATGGCATCGGCGCCGCTGCGAACCGCAAGCTCGGCATCCTCAGGGTCGAGAATGCCCTTGAGAATCAGCTTGCCGCCCCAGCGCTCCTTGATGCGCTTGACGTCGTCCCAGTTGAGCGCTCGGGTCGAACTGCTCGGCGGTCCAGGCCGAGAGCGCGCGTGTCGCTTCACGCCCTTGGCGTGGCCGACGATGTTGCGGAAGGTGCGCCGCTTGGTGCCGAGCATGCCCATCCACCAGCGCGGCTTGCCGGCGATATCGATGATGTTGGCGAGCGTCATCTGCGGCGGTGCGGTAAGGCCATTCTTCACGTCCTTGTGGCGCTGGCCGAGGATCTGCAGATCGAGCGTCAGCACCAGGGCCGAGCAGCCCGCCGCCTTGGCGCGACCGATCAGGCGATCGATGAAGTCGCGATCGCGCATGACGTAGAGCTGGAACCAGAACGGCTTGTCGGTATTCTCCGGCCACGTCCTCGATCGAGCAGATGCTCATGGTCGATAGCGTGAACGGAACCCCGGCCGCCACGGCGGCGCGCGCGGCCAGGATCTCACCGTCGGCGTGCTGCATGCCGGTCAGGCCGACGGGCGCCAGTGCGACGGGCATGCTAGACCGGCTGGCCGACCATGCGTGGTGGCAAGCGTGCGGTTCGACATGTCGACGGCGACGCGCTGGCGCAAGCAGAATGCGTTGGAAGTCGGTTTCGTTGGCGCGGTAGGTGCTCTCCGTCCAGGCGCCCGAGTCGGCGTAGTCATAAAACATTTTCGGCACGCGGCGCCGGGCAAGTACGCGCAAGTCTTCGACGCAAGTGATGATAGGCGTCGGTCATGATGTTTTCCCTCCCGCGTATGCCGTCGCCAGCTCTGCCGGCGAGGGACACGCCCCGGTGCCTTTCCAGCAGAGCTTGGCGCGATGATCAGTGGAAGTGAAGCCGAGCTAAGCCAGCAATGGGGCTGGGACTGGCCAATCAATGGAAATCGCGGCTCTTATGCCGGCTTCCAGGGAGCCTTCCGCACCTGCTTGGCGGTCGCGGGCATGCCGGCGGTGCCGTCGCCGAGTGCACGCAACTCAGGCGAACGGTCGACCAGCCGCTCGGCCACAACGTGGATGACCAACCCCTGGCGTTCTATTAGGCCGTGCACTTCCAGAATTACGCCGACATCACTACGCGCCGGTTCTTAGCAAATACGGCTTGGGCCACACCACCACGTTGACGATGCCGGTTTCGTCCTCGAGGGTGAGGGAAGATCACGCCTTTGGCGGTGCCGGGGCGCTGGCGAACCAACACCAAACCGGCGACCGACACGCGCCAGCCGGTCAATTGCTCGTCCCAATGCTCGGCGCTGGTGAGGATGCCGCAGGGCGGCTAGAGGCCGTCGGAAGAAGGCAATTGGGTGGCGCTTTCAGCGAGAGGCTGATGGCGGCGTAGTCTTCCCACCACGTGTTCACCCAAGGTGATGGTGGGTAACGCAACGGTAGGCTCGGCGAAAAGATCACCGGTCATCCCATGCGTCAGCAGCGATGCTGCGCTGGAGGCTATTGTTTTGGCCGAGTGTCGAACGCGCCGCCGCCGAGGGCCTTGACAGCCCACAGGGCGCGCGCCGGTCGAGGCCGATCGAGCGAAAGGCATCAGCGTTGGCTAGTCGCTCCAGAACGCTCACGGGGGCGCTGGTGCGCATCCACAGCGATAAGATGTCGGAGTAGCCTATCGCCCCGGGTAGCCACAAATCGTCTCTTGCGTGCCTCCTCCGCCCAGCCCGCTGATCAGGCGTAAACCGAGACGAACCGCATGGCGTCCCTTCGCCGTCTCGGAAAGTGCAGCAGCCTCTGGTCCTGTTCGAGGCTGGCCTGCGCTAGCGTCGCTCTTAATATCCGCGCCGGCAGCCCGGCAAGACAAAGGCTCCAGCGTGCAGGCCCAGTCGCTAAGATTGATGTCGGGCTGGTGATGCACCTTTACGCCGATGCTCGCGCGCGCATCGCGCACGAGTTGTACGCCGGCTGGTAGAAGCCCATGGGCTGGTTGTTCAGGATTGCTGCACAAAAGGCGTCGGGATAGTGGTACTTGAGCCAGGAGGAGACATAGACGAGGTGAGCGAAGCTTGCCGCATGGCTCTCCGGAAAGCCATATTCGCCGAAGCCTTCGATCTGGCTGAAGCGGCGTTCGGCGAATTCTGTGCTCGTATCCGCGTTCGAACCATGCCGGCGATGAATTTCTCGCGGAAGGTGTGAATGGTTCCCACGTGTCGAGAAAGTGGCCATGGCGCGGCGCAGCCGATCGGCCTCATCCGGGGTGAAGCCCGCCGCCACGATGGCGATCTGCATCGCCTGTTCCTGGAACAATGGTACGCCCAAGGTTTTTGCCAGCACCGCCTTGAGAGCCTCGGAGGGATGGGTAACATGGCTCGAGCTCCTGTCGCGACGGCGCAGGTAGGGATGCACCATGTCGCCCTGGATGGGTCCAGGACGCACGATCGCCACTTCGATGACGAGATCGTAGAAGCAGACTCGGGCTGAGCCGCGGCAGCATCGACATCTGCGCGCGACTCTCGACCTGGAACACGCCCACCGGATCGGCTCGCGAGAGCATCTCGTACACTTTGTGATCCTCGCGCGGTACGTTGGCGAGCGTATAGGCCTTCGCCGTAATGCTGCGCGATGAGATCGAGGCCTTGCGGATGCATGGTGAGCATGCCAAGCGCCAGCACATCCACCTTCAGCATGCCAAGTGCATCGATATCGTCCTTATCCCATTCGAGAAAGGTTCTGTCCGCCATGGCGCCAGTTGTGGATGGGAGCGATGTCTCGTCGAGGCCGGTTCGCGCGTTGAGCACGAAGCCGCCGACGTGCTGGGATAGATGGCGTGGAAAGCCGAGCAGCGTGCGGGCGAGACCGATGGCCTGTTGAATTTCAGGATTGGCGGGATCGAGGCCTGCCTCGGTGATGTGCTCGTTGAGGGATCTCGCCGTCGCCCTCGCCCCAGATTAGGCCGGTGAGGCTTGCCGTCACATCTTCCTTGAGGCCCATCGCCTTGCCGACCTCGCGGATTGCCATGCGCGGTCGGTAGTGAATGACAGTGGAGCAGATGGCGGCGCGTTCACGGCCATAGCCGATAGAGTACTGCTGGATAACCTCCCGCGGCGCTCAGTGCCCTCGAAATCGGCGCGTCGATATCGGGCGGCTCAGACGTCGGCGAGATGAACCGCGTTCGAATAAGAGATCAATTTGGGCGTGGGGTCGCGGCGGTGATGCCGAGGCAATAGCAAACGGCGCTGTTGGCGGCCGAGCCGCGACCTGACAGCGAAAGGATCGGCGTTTCAGTTCCACGGCGTAGCGGACGGCGTCAGACGGTCAGGAAATAGCGGGCGCCGTAATCGAGTTGCACGGGCGATGAGGTGAGTTCCTTGTCGGTGAGCGTTTGCACCTTGGCGGGTGCACGCCATTGGGATAGCGCCGCCTCGCATGCTGGGCCGTCAGCTCTCCGAGATAGGACTTGCGGCATTCGGCCGGCTGGCACCGGCTCTTGTCGGGTATTCATAGCGCAGCTGATCGAGGCAGAACGCTAATGCGCCTGAGCTCAGGGTGCGGGCGATGGCTTCAGGATAGCGTGCGAATAGGCGTCATTTCAGGCGGCGGGCTTTAAGTGCCGCTCTGCATTGGCCAGGCGATAGCCCGCTTGCCGTCGTCGATGGCATTTCTCGCGGATGCAGGTGAGCACGTCGGCCAGTAAACGCGACGGTTGGGGTGGTGATAAAGCGCATCGGCGGTGGCGAGCAGCGGAGTGCGTGCGGTCGCAGCCAGCTCGGCCAGCTCGCCTAATCGACGCTGTTCATCGCCGCGGTAGGCGAAGGTAGCGGCGAAGATAACTGCGGCCGGGCGCGGCCGCGTTGTCGACAGGCGATCGGCTTCAGCCGATCCGCCGTTGGGCGCTGCGGCGGGGGAACAGCGATAAAAATCTGGCCGTCGCTTTCCGGCCAGCGGGTCCTGGAACGTGAGCTGACAATCGCCTTTCAGGCGCGCCGATTGCCGATTCGTGAGCAATCGGCAGAGCCGGCCGTAGGCCGAGCGTCGGTCGGATAGCAGACGGTCTCGAAAGCCATCCCGTGGTCAGGAGCCGGGCGCCGACGAGAAGGCGAATGCCATACTCTTTTGCTGCCTGGTGGGCTCGGACGACGCCGGCCAGCGTATTGCGATCGGCAATGCCGATCGCGGCAAGCCACCAGCGCGGACAGCACATCCCACCATCTCATGCGGGTGTGAGGCCCCGCGCAGGAAGGAAAAATTGGTGGCGGCGATCCAAAGCTCGGCGAAGACCATGGTTTGCCCTTTGCGCTGATGCCGATCGTCGCGTGTTTCCTTGGCGTGCCCGTCGAAGACACGGGGAGGGTTGAGCTGTCATTCGCCGATGGATTGGAAGAGCAGGGGTTGCTCATCCGAATACCCCGCATAAATGGACAAACCATTGCACCACGGAGGAGGATCGCGGTCACTCGCGGTCGGCTAGAGGCCCGCACAGAAGAAGCCAGAAAAAGCGTCGGCCTGTGGTATCCTCCACCACGTAATAATCGCGGCTTGCCTCTCCCCGTGCCAGCGCCACCACTCTGCGGCGATGCGTTCTGGACCTCCAGAATAGGCTTAACCCTGATGCCGCACGCCACGCCAACGGAACTGTCGTGATGGCGGCCCGGCCGGAACGAGGGGCGACGACGTCTGCGGCCTCCGGGGCGCGGCAGCAGCGGGGAAGAGACAGCTCGCCTGCCGGGCAATGTCCGGTGTACCCGGCGGCGGCGTCAAACTATCGGGCGCACCGCACCGTGTCGTGCCGAGGACGCGCCGGCGGCGGGTTGCCGGGAAGCCTTGGGGAGGCGCGAAGCCTTTGACGTGCCAGACCCGCCCGCTCGGGGATGTGACTTTGCTGTGTGCGATCAGCTGCCCCTGCAGCGCCGACCCCGGATCAGTCGTTGCTGCAGACCGGTCGATCAACCGGGCGAGCGCGCCTCCGGCGCGGAAAAGGATTGTGTCGCGGCAATAGCAAGCTGGTTTTGCTGTTCGGGCATGTCCTCGGCGCTCCAGGACATGGAGGGCCGCTGCTCCGGGGAATGACCGAAGTCCGTTTCGAACTCGGGTGAAAGGCGATAGAGAGCGCAAACCGATCAGCTGAGAGCCAAATGCCAGCGCGTCACGGCTTGAGGTGTGGGGCTCCAAGTCCAGCGATACCGCCGCGCCATCCAGCTTGACCAGCGGCAATCTCGGCGAGGCGCACGCCGACCGCATCGCCCAGGGCAAGATCCCTGCATCAGCCTCCTCAAAAGCGGCGAAGCGCACCGAGCCGCCTCAGGAGCACGTGCGCTCTTGTTGCAAAATCGGCTCGAGGAGTTGCTCCTGCACGCCGGTAAATGGGTGGCGGCACGGCTTGAGGGATGAACGGCTCGGATGCACGGCCCAGGGCTGGTAATCGAGCCGAGAACAGAAGTGGGTATCGTATCGAAAGCGGGCACCGAACAGGGGCGCGTGTGGTTGATCCGATCAAGCTCGCTCACGGCGGCGAAAGCCAGGCGGCGCAGGACCGTCAATGA
>ERZ1370068.3252-contig-2369_pt1 | contig 94553 bp, 115 predicted proteins | sample MGYA00561227_ERZ1370068 | MGnify/ENA primary metagenome ERZ1370068 (study PRJEB38410, sample SAMEA6850437) | metagenome | study: Metagenomic assessment of the ecological functions of the soil: analysis of the soil microbiota associated with the... | reverse complement strand
AGTGTACTTCGTTCAGTTACGTATTGCTCTCCCGTTGGGCAATCAACAGGTTTGAGCTCGTAATCAACGAAGGCTTCGAGGGCACTGGGCCTCACGATTCCGCCGCGGTCGCTTCTGCTGCGGGCGGACGAGGTGATCCGGTGATGGCTCGTCGCGCGACAATCGCGGGGTTCGCGCTGCTGCCGCTGCCGATCGAGCGGATTCGTTCAATGACTGCTTTCGAGAAGATCGACCGGCTGGTCGGGGTCGGTAGATACTTCGCTCCCTTCAATCGAGATTCATCGCCATTGCCGCCTAACCCTGCGCTCAGCCGGGCCGGTATACGGCACCGTTCTTGTTGGCATCCAGCGCGTACGGCCCGCCGGTTAAGCTTGATCGTTAGCGCGCCGGCTCCGTGGGATCGCAGCCTCAGATTTTGAACCTGCTAAATTCATCCTCCATGTTGAGGCTTACCGGGCGACATGATGAACTCGCGTTACTTGCTGGCAATCCTTCAGGCGATCGTTGTTGCTATCTCTTGCAGCTGTGCAAGCGGACCAAATATTGCCCCACCGGAAGTGCCTACCAGGCTCTTCGGCCACCTGCTGGTCAAACCCTATTCGTTGAGGCCCTAGCCTCCGGGGGTGCAAATCTACGAGTGCGCTCCGAAGGCCAACCAGCCGTCCACGTTCGAGAGTGGAGCTTTCGTGCGCCAGAAGCTGCGCGCTCAGTAGATCGGTCAGGTCGATTCGGTCGGAAAGCATTACGCCGGGCCAACGTGGGAGTCGATCGATGGAAGTACCGTCGTGGGTGAGATCAGCTCTCGCGATCCGGGGCCAGATAAATCCGCCATCCCTTGGCTACTTCTCACTGCCAAGTCCACTAGCGGATCTGGTCTGTTCAGCCGAACTCGGAGCATTCAGCGCGTCAAAACCACCGGAGAATCGCCCCGGCACAGGCATGTACGTCCGAAAACGCAAAGCAGGTTTCGCGTGCTCCATACACAGCCACCTACTATTTCTATCGTGTGAGTTCCATAGTTGCACAGCAATCGGTCTCGTCGCATGCTGGCACCTAACCCGTCGCTCAACCGGACGCCCGCCGGCCGGCTTTCGCCCACACGTCGCTCGCCAGTTCGCTTGTTGCGTTAGGCGCGGAACAGGCACCTCGGGAGAGCCAAATGAGTCGCACTGCACTTGAAATTTGGCGAACCTTTGTCTTCAAAGCCAGGCGGAAAATGGCTGTTCTCACGGCCTGGTGTGTTTTAAGGCGCCCTACTTTGCGACTATTCGCCCAAGATTCGAACAGCTTGAGCCTGGGTGCTGCGTGGTTCCGGATTCGCAAACGAAGGTCGGTTCTTAATCATATTGGCACCGTGCATGCCATCTGCGATGTGCAACATGGCAGAACTTGCTGGCGGCGCGATGACCGACGTGACGGCGCCATCGACTCATCGTTGGATCCCAAAGTCGATGACGGTCAACTACCTAAAGAAAGCTTTGACCGATTTGGTTGCCGTCGCCACTCCCGATTCAATAATAGATTGGTCGGCACCCGGAGAGTACAAAGGTTAATGTTGTCGTACATGACCAGGATAAGGAGCCTGTATTTAATGCGCAGATCATCATGTGGGTATCGCCCAAGAAGGACAGGAATGCCAAGAGCGCCTAACAATTCATTCAGCCGAAGCCGCTTCACGGCTCGGCAATTCGGCGTTAAGGCGTCATGACTCTGGCCCAATCACGATTCGCGCCGGCGAAGCCCCTGAAATTCAGGCTTTCCTAGCTGAGCGCGTCTACGCAGTTCAACTCGAAGGCGACGGGATACTTCGACGGGAGTCCTTTTCCGGCATCCAGCGAGACGAATCGGGTGTCATCCGAGCGGGAATCTGCGGTTACACATGGGGAGGCTGCGCCTAGCGTCTCCTATCTTTGGGTCGACGAATCGGAACGCCTGCATGGACTGGGAACGCTCTTCTTGTCGCGGCCGAGGAACACGCGAGGACGAAGGGCTGTAATGTGGTGTTTCTGGCGACGCACAGTTTTCAAGCCCCAGGCTTCTACGAACGTATGGACTACAAGCAGCAAGCTGCCGTGCTGCAGATCACCCGGTGGGCCATGCAAGTCTGGTCTATGCAAAGCGCCTGCAACCGAGTGACGCCTAACCCGTCGCTCAACCGGACGCCCGCCGGCGGGCTTACGCCCGCGCGTCGGTCGCCGGTTAGCGAGTTCGTTAGCCGGCAAGTCGCGTATGCCATTCTTCAAGCCTTCGCTTGCAGCGCTGGTTGCCTCCCCCTCCTTCTTTTGGCGCTTGCGCTGCTTGCTGGCCTTCTGATCCTACGGAAGAGGTTGCCGGGCACGATAACAAGCTGGCTGGGAATCAGTTTTGGGGATGGCGATCATGTCGACGATCCTCTGGCTGGAGTTGGCCGAGTGGCGCGCCGGAAGCGAGTTCTTGGGCGCTGCTTCGATCGCGCGGTACAGGTGCGGATGAATGGTTCATTGGTTGAGGATCGTCTGTCTTGCTGGCGACTCTTAAGCAGCTCGAACATGTCGCGGCTCACCACGGAGTCACCCGATGACGCCAATTCGGATCGACCTAATCGATGGAGAAACCGAGGTGCATGTTGTGCTTGCTCGTGACTCGAGCGAGGCCTACTGAGGTTTTGGGCATTCTGGCTTGCGGGTCATGGCCGAGGTGGCCTCCCTGGGCAGGAGGCCGGGCGCATAGCAGCGGGGACCTCGATGCATTTCTTCGTCAGCGTGGCCTGTAATCGACGCTGGCAGGTGGGACCGAAGCACCGCATCTGATAGCCTCCGAGAAATGAACCATCCCCTGCAATGCCAATGCGGCACGATCAAAGGCTATGTCGTCCGTCAGGCGTGGCGGAAACGCGCCGTTTGCTACTGCAAGGACTGCCAAGCGTTCGCACACTTCCTCAAACGCGCCGACACCGTCCTCGACGAGCCACGGAGGCACGGCAATAGTTGCTACTGTCTCCAAGCAGGTCCATTTCACGCAAGGCCTTGAAGCGCTGGCCAGCATGTCTTTTGTCTACTCACGGCCTGCTCCGTTGGCACATGCGAGTTGTTGCAACACGCCGATCGGAAACACTCACGCGCGGCTTCAAAGATGCCGTACGTGGAGGCTTGATTGAAAGCTGTCTCGAAGAGCAGCTCACCGTCGCTGCAGGAGTCGTTTGGCCCCGTGCGGATGGTGATCAACACGAAATCCGCCCGGGGTCAGCGTGAAAGTCGACGCCCGTGAGCAATCTGATGGGCATGCTGGGGCTCATGAAGTCGGTGATCGGAACTCGCCTGAGCCTGGCGCCTACAAACGCAAATCCCTTCTTTGGGACGAAAACTGGCGCGCCGGTCGTCGCGCGTCCCCGCAGGCTTACCAAGGCCGAGCGGGAGCGAGTCACAAATGCGGCCTAACCTCTCTCGCGCTCAACCCGGACGCCTCGCGGCGGCGCTTTGCGCGCGCCGTCGGCTCGGCGCCGGTTAGCTTGGTTCGTTAGGCACCAGCTCACCTCCGGGACCGCAACGTGGCCAGATCTGTCATTGCCGTCATTGTCGGATACCTCATCTTCGCGCTGTCGGCATTCGCGTTCTTCCAAATCTCCGGACAGCCACCGCACCAGGCCGCACCTGTGCCCATCATGATCGGAAGCATCGCCTTCGGCATGGTCTTCGCGCTGCTCGGGGGATTCGTAGCGGCATGGCTGGCTCGGCGTCGACCACTCGCCCACGGAGTTGCAGTTGCTGCAGTCCTGGCTCTCGGTGCCGCGATCTCATTGCTCAACACAATGGGCAAGGGCGCGGTTTGGTCGCAGGTCGCCGCGCTTGCGTTCATGGCGCCGTGCGCTGTCCTTGGTGGATGGCTGCGGCTGAGGCAGGTGGCTGGTGCCTAACCCGTCGCTCAACGCGGACGTCCCGGCATCGCGGGGGCTGCGCCCAACGCAGCGGGCCGCCGGTTAGCTAGTATTCGCTGAGGCCCACACGCAAAGGAAAGGGCAATGTCAACGAGCGGAAGCTCTTGACCCCGATGCGTTTCGTGATTTCGAACACGCTGGCTGGGAAGATCAACGTATCCGAATACGGAAGCGCTTCGCTACGTCTCACGAGGCAGGCGCATTGAGTCCGTTGTTGGATGCGTCGGGGTTGCGCCATGGTGTCCGGCTGCTCGACGTCGCGACGGGGCCAGGCTTTGTTGCGGCAGCCGCAGCTGAGCGCGGAGCGCGTCGTCGTCGGCATTGATTTTCCCGCGTCGATGATCGCGCGAGCGCGCGAGCGCCACCAATCCGACGGTCGGGCTTCATGAAGGCGATGCCGAAGCGCTGTTGTTTGCGGATTGCAGTTTTGACGCCGTAGTCATGAATTTCGGGATGCTTCACCTTGCCAGACCGGAGCGGGCAATAGCCGAGGCTGCGCGTGTATTAGGGCGCGGGGGCCACTTTGTCTTCACTGTGTGGGCGAAGCACTGAAGATGCGGTAGGATTCGGTTTATCGTCCTGAAGGCGATTGAGTCTTACGGCGGCCAAGCGTCAAATTACCTCAGGGGCCGCCCTTCTTCCGTTTTAGCGATCCGGCCGAGATGCAATCGGACCTTGCACGAAGCCGGTTTCATGGACGTTAAGGTTAGGAGCCTTCCGCAGGTCTGGCAGTTCAATGCGCCTGACGAGGCTATTCGACGCCTTTTTCAACGGTGGAGTGCGAGTCAAGGCGATCCTTCGCGCCCAATCCGGCGAGGCGCTTGAGAAAATCCGTACCGCAACGCGGGAGGGCGCGAAGAACTACATTCGCGAGTGGACTTGTTGAACTCCCAATGCCGGCGGTTCTGGTGTCGGCGACAAAGACCTACGTGAGTAGCTAACCGTCTTCATTTCCATGACATGGTCAACATGTGCGGCCTGCAGCCAGCGGTTCGAGCGGGCTCACCGGTATGGGACTTCCTGCTTGGCGAGCGTCGGCGCGGCGCACCGCTCCAGCTTGGTCGTTAGACCTCAATGCGCCGATCATGCGCCGCATTCTCATCCTTGCTCGATACGTTTGGGCGTTGCCGGCGACATTCGCGGGCCTGCTGTTTTTCGCTCGTTGCGTTCGCGTTCGGCGCGAAAGGCAGAATTGTCGAAGGCGCGGTTGAAATTGCCGGCGGACGCATCGACCGATGCCTTTTGATACTCCACGTTATTGTCGCTTCGGTGCCACTAACGTTTGGCCACGTCATCATCGGTGTAGACCACGCAACGCTTGCCCGCCACCGCCTTCACGAACATGTTCACGTTCGACAATACGAGCGATGGGGCGTGTTTTCTTTCCCTTTTACCTCTCTTCCAGCCTTGCTGCAGTTTGCCCTAGGCCGCGACCCGTATCTGAACAATTCATTCGAGACGGGAAGCGTTTGCAGAGTCGGTATCCCGCGAACTGGGTTCCTAACCCGGCGGTCAACCAGACGCCGATCGGCGACGCGCCTTCGGCGGACGTCTCCCCGGCCCCGGTTACCTCATCTCCGGTAGGCTCCAGCGGCTTGCGCCGATGTGAAAAGCTGGCTTTGATTGACACAGCGGAGGTTACGATTGAAACCCTTTACCAGCATCGCCGTCATCGTTTTCTCGCTCGTCGCGTTGCTCCAACTGCTCCGAGTCGCTTTGGGGTGGGATATCACCGTGAATGGCATCGTTCATTCCTTTTTGGGCGAGCGTCATTGCCTGCGTAGTTGCCGCTACGCTTGCGGTCATGCTTTTAGCGTGAAGGGCGCACATGAGCGTTCTCGTTCCACGTAGGCGTTGCTCGCTAGCGCGGCGCTGTGCCCTTGTCGTAGGTCCGGGGCCTAACCCGGCGCTCAACCGGACGCCCGCCGGCGGGCTTGCGCCCGCGCGTTGGTCACCGGTTAGCTTGTTGCGTTAGACCGTTGCCCGCGGATACGCACGAAGCATCGCGGCGATATTCTGGTGCCGGAAGCGTGAGACATCGGTGGGGGCGTCTGGGCGCGGCGGTGCTCGGACTGCTTGCGGCGGTCGGCGCCGTCGCGCAGGACAAAGTCTCGGTCGAACAAGTGCACTTTAAGGTCTTGGACGCGTCCGAGCGAGGGGCGGCGGTCGTGGGCGAGCTGCATGTTCCCGTTGCGAAAGGTGATCTGTTGCCGGCAGTGATGATCGTGAACAGCACGCCCGGGTTCGACGAGCCGTAGCGCGTCGTACGCCAGAAGCGCTCAATCGCGCCGGCATCGCGACGCTCGAGGTCGATTTCATGCAGGGTCGAGGCCAGCCGGCCTCGCCGCGCCAGCACATGGCGCATGCGTACGAAACGTTACAGTATCTCGCCGCAGACCCGCGCGTCGACCGCGAGCGCATCGGGATTATGGGATTCTCCTGGGGCGGCATGATTGCCCTGCTCACGTCCTCCACTGAACTCACGCGGAAGTACACGGGCGAAGCGGCTTCAATTCGCCGCGCACCTGGGCATCTATCCCATTTGCTGGCGCCATGAGCTCGTCATCGCGGGAAAGGACAAATACATCAAGCGCAGCGTCTATCAGCAGGTCACCGGCCGCCCTGTCCACATCCTTGCTGGCGATAAAGACGACTACGACGATCCTGACAGCTGCGACAAGTTGCTGGAGGCGCTGCCGAGCGAGGCGCGTCGCCATTTTTCCCTTACCATGTACCCAGGCGCTACGTTCGGATGGGATAGCCGCTTCGGCAGCGCTGCCTGGCACGCCGGCGCCCACAAGAACAAGGGAGGCATCATCCACATCGAGGCGGACGAGGAGCTTGCGAAGCGATCGCGCGAATTCGCGGTCAGCTACTTCACAAAAAACCTCGGCCCCTGAATCGACGTGACGTTGCCCCGGAGCGCAAAGCAGGCGATAATTACCGATTGTCCGGGTTGCGGGCCTGCCCGCAACCGCCCGGATTCCAAACACGGACTCCCCCGGTCCGGAACCCGCGAATAAGCGATTACCGATCGATGTCAGGCCCTCTCGCCGGAAAAGTCGCGCTGGTCACGGGCGCTTCGCGCGGTATCGGTCGCGCCATTGCGCGCAAGCTCGCGTCCGCCGGCTCGGACGTGGCGGTGAATTACTACAACAGCCACGACGAGGCCGAATCCCTGTGCGTGGAGTTGCGGGCGATGGGGCGGGCCGCGCACGCGGTGCAGGGCAGCGTCGGCATGCCCGAGAGTGTCGACGACATGTTCGCCGAGATCGGCAAGCATTTCGACCGGCTCGACATCGTCGTCAGCAATGCCGCCAGCGGCGTGCTCAAGCCGGCGATGGAAATGTCGCTCAAGCATTGGCGCTGGTGCATGGAGACCAATGCCTTCGCGCTCGATTTGCTGGCGCAGCGCGCGGTACCCTGATGCGCGACGGCGGGCGCATCATCGCCCTATCCAGCCTCGGCGCGTCGCGTGCCATGCCTGATTACGGTTTCATCGGCGCCTCGAAAGCGGCGCTCGAATCGCTGGTGCGCACGCTGGCGCAGGAGCTCGGGCCCAGGAACATCCGGGTCAACACCGTCAGCGCGGGTGTCGTCGATACCGATGCGCTGCGCTACTTTCCCAATCGCGAGCAATTGCTGTCGAATTTCAGAGAGCGCTCGCCGGCGGGCCGGTGCTGAGTCCCGACGATGTTGCCGGGGCCGTCTACCTGTTGTGCCTGCCCGAGGCGGCGATGATCAATGGTCACACGCTGGTCGTCGACGGCGGCTTTTGCATCTCGGGTTGATGAGCGGACAAACAAGATGGCGATGACGCAGGACTCGGGTCTCGGCGGCAAGGTCGCGATCGTGACCGGCGGCAGCCGCGGCATCGGCCGGGCGATCGTCGAGCTGCTTGCGGCCGAGGGCGCCGACGTGACGCTCTTCTATCGCGATCAGATCGCGGCGGCGCAGGAAGTGGTTGCGGCTGCGCAATCGGCGTCGCTAAGCGTCGGATCGGAACAAGTCGACGTGCGCGACAGCAAGGCTTGCGCCGCCGCCGTCGATCGGGTCGCCGAACGCGCCGGCCGGATCGATATTCTGGTGAACAACGCGGGAATGATACGCGACAACCAGCTGGCGGCGATGGATGACGAGGATGTCACGCTGGTGCTCGACACCAATGTCGGCGGTGTGTTCAACGTCACGCGCGCCGTAGTGCCGCACATGATCGTGCAGCGCGCCGGCAAGATCATCAACCATTTCGTCGGTCGCGGGCGAGAAGGGCGGGCGCGGACAGACCAATTACGCGGCGAGCAAGGGCGCGGTCAATGCGTTCACGCGCGCGCTGGCGGTCGAGCTCGCGCCGCGCAAGATCACCGTCAACTGCGTTGCGCCGGGCGTGATCGAAACCGAAATGTCGGAGGCCGTGCGCGACATGGCGGGCGAAACGGTCAAGGCGCGGATCCTGCTCAAGCGCTACGGCAAGCCGGAGGAAGTTGCCTACGCCGTCTGGTTTCTCGCCTCGCGGTACGCGGATTATGTGACGGGTCAGGTCATCGGTGTCGATGGCGGCTTCAAGATGGAATAATGAGTGGAATAACGAGTGGAGCGAACAGCATGGCGCAAACGGAAGTCACCAAGGAAGAAATCATGGCGGTCTATCCCAAGGTCGCCGAGACGATGGCCGACGCGCTCGGCTGCGACGTCGAAGATGTCAAGGTCGACGTGTCGCTGATCGAAGGCCTGGACGCGGAATCGATCGACTTTCTGGACATGGTGCTTCCGACTCGAGCGCGCGTTCAAGATCAAGATTCCGCGCGGCAAGATCGTCGAGAATGCACGCGGCGATTTGCCGGAAGCCGAGTTCGAGCAAAAAGGCGTCGTCACCGAAAAGGGAATGGCGCAGCTTCGATCGTATCTGTCGGAGATCCCCGCCGAGCGTTTCAAGACGCCGATGAAGGTCGCCGACATCCCGCGCCTGTTCACGCCGGAGACGTTCTGCAAGCTGGTGGTGCACGCGCAGCGCGAAGCGCAGCCGCGGCCTGATCGCGCCGGCGCCACACCCGCTTGCATGACGGCGCATTTTTCCGCGTTCTCATTCGTCGACCGCATCAGCCGAATTCATCGACGGGACGCTGGCGCGCGGTTCTTCTGGGTCCCGCAGGAGATCCGGCCTTCCCGTCGTGCCTCGTGGCCGAGGCGGTCGGACAACTGGCGGCGTGGGTGGCAATGAGCAAAGTCGACTTTCGCGGGCGGCCGGTGGCGGCACTGGCCGACCGAGACCCGGTTCCTGGGCGCGGTCCTGCCCGGTGACGTGCTGGAGCTCGCGGTTGACATCGATGATTGCGACGACGATATGGTGGTCTACGGTGGCAGCGCGGCGGTGGAAGGCAGACGGGTGATCGAGCTCGAGCATTGCCTCGGTCCGATGCTGCCCGTCGAGAGATTTCCGACGCGCCCGAGGCGCTGCGCGAGCGGCTCTTGCTCCTTCGCGATCAGGGCGCGCCGCGCGGACGATTTCACGGCGTGGATCTGCCGGAGACTGTACTGATCGAGCACGTGCCCGGCAAGTCCTTGCGCGCGATCCTGAACGTTCCACGCCAGGCGACTTTCTTTGCCGACCACTTTCCGCGCAACCCGGTTTTTCCCGCGACATTGTTGCTGGACGCACAGATCCGCCAGGCAGCGGAGCTCGTCGAAAGAGCTGCGGCCCGCAATTCGCGAGCCCCGTTGCATCGCGCATGACCCACGTCAAGATGCGCGCCTTCATCACCCCGGGCCAGGAGGTCGAGCTCGGAGCCACGCTTTCGAGCCGCATGACGCTCTAGCCGCGCGCGTCATGCTGAGTGCGCAGGTCGCCGGCAAGACGGTGGCGACTGCGCGAGTGGAGTTTGCGGCCAGGGAGCCGACATGAGCGCAGCGAAGCGCCGAGTGGCGATCACCGGTCTCGGCCTGGTCACGCCGGTCGGCAACGATGTCGCGACGACGTGGAATGCGGTGCTCACCGGAAGGAGCGGCACGGCGCCGATCAGCCTGTTCGACGCCAGCGGTTTTTCCACGCGCATCGCCGCCGAGGTCAAGGGCTTCGACGATTCGAAGCTGGACGCGGATCGAAAGCTGATCAAGTTCGCCAACCGCTCGCACCGTTTTGCGCTCGCCGCCGCCGAGCAGGCGATCCGCGATGCGGGCATCGCGCCCACGCCTGCGACCGGCGAGCGCTGGGGCTGCGCGGTCGGCACCGGCATGATGGGCGTCGCTTATGAGGATCTCGCAGGGGTCCAGGATCAAGCCGCGGCCGATGGCGAGTTGCATCCGGATCTTCTTCTCCAGAACGAGAAGGCCACCGATCCGATGGTGTTTTGCCGCAGCCAGGCGGCTGGCGGCCTGGCGCTGCTGACGCGCCGCTTCGGCATCCGCGGCTATGCAACGTCGGTGCACACCGCGTGCGCCTCGGGAGGGCAGGCGCTCGGCACCGCGTTGAAGCTGATCCGTCGCGGCAGCGTCGATTTTGCGCTGGCCGGAGGCTTCGACTCGATGATCAGCCCGGTCGGGCTGGCCGGGTTCTGCCTCTTGTCCGCGGTGTCCGCGGACAACGACACGCCCGAGCGCGCGAGCCGGCCCTTCGACGCGACGCGTAACGGGTTTCGTGCTCGGCGAAGGCGCGGGATTTCTGGTGCTCGAGGAGTGGGAGTCGGCGCGGCGACGGGTGCGCATATCTACGCCGAGCTCGCGGGCGACGGCAATTCGCTGTCCTCGTACCGCATCACCGATTCGCCGCCCGACGGCGACGGGCCGATCCAGTCGATGCGATCGGCGCTCGCCGACGCCGGAGCGACGCCTGCCGACGTCGATTACATCAACGCCCACGGAACGTCGACGTTCATGAACGACAAGAGCGAAAGCGCGGCGATCCACGCGGTATTCGGCTCGCACGTGCAGCGAGGTGTCGGTCAGCTCCACCAAGAGCACGATGGGGCACCTGATTGCCGCCGCGGGCGCGGTCGAGGTGGCGCTTTGCGCGCTCGCCATCGAGCACGGTGAAATGCCGATCAACGCCAACCTGAAGGACCCGGATCCCGACTGCGATCTGAACTTTGTCGTCGGCGCTCCCCGGAAGCAACGCGTGCGGATGACGCTCTCCAATTCCTTCGGCTTCGGCGGATCGAACAACTGCGTGATGCTGCGCCACCCCGAGATCGTGGAAAGCGTGGCCCGCGGCTGATAGCTGCGCGGCGATCATGGCCAAGGCGAAAGTACTCATCACCGGGTCCGGCGCCGTCTGCGGCTCGGGCATGGACCCCGACGGATATCCTTACCGCGTTACGCGAGGGGCGCTCGGCGATCGGACCGATACAGCAGTGGGACACCACCGGGTGGCCGGTGGCGGTGGCCGCGGAAATGACCGACTTCAATCCGCGCGCACTGGTCGAGGACCGCAAGCTGCACAAGCTGATCCGTCGCACCGACATGCTCGGGCTCTACGCCGCGGGCCGCGCCATCGACGGCGCGGGTTTCACGGCGCAGCGCGACACGCTGAGTGCCGATGACGCGGCGACGTTTTCCGATCGAAGCGGCATCTACGTCGGCTCGGGCGGCGGCGCATACAATTCCCAGTACGAGTACTTTCCGCTGATGAGCGAGTCCCACGGCGACCTGCAAGCCTTCGGCCGCGACTCGAGCAGCGCTGTCAATCCGATGTGGCTCCTGCGCACGCTCCCCAATAACGTCCTGTGTCATGTAGGCATCAAGTACAACCTCAAAGGCGCCAACGCCTGCATCACAAGCCACAGCGCGGGCGGAACCCTCGCGGTGGTCGAGGCCGCCGAGGCCTTGCGCCAGGGCGAGGCGGATCGTGCGGTCGCGGTCGGTCACGATGCGCCGATCGAGCCGCAGCTGGTGCTCTACTATCATCAGTGCGGATTGCTTGCACGAGACACCATCCGACCGTTTGACGTTGCGCGAGGCGGCAGCGTCTTCGGCGAGGGTGCGGGTGCGTTCATGCTCGAGACCGAAGCGCGCCGCCGTGGAACGTAACGCGACCGTGCTGGGGCAAGTCCTCGGCGCCGGCTATACGACCGAGGCAACAGGCTTGCTCGCCATTCGCGACGATGGCGACGGCCTCGCACGCGCCATCGCCGGCGCGCTCGACGACGCGGGACTCGCACCGCGCGACGTCGGCATGATCGTCGCGCACGGCAACGGCACCCGTCAATCGGATGCTTCGGAAGCGGCGGCGATTCGAACCTGCTTCGGCAGCGGAGACAAAGCGCCGCCGGTGACCGCGTTCAAGTGGGCGATCGGTCACCTGATCGCCGCGGCGGGCATCATCGAAGCCGTCATCGCGCTCGCCGCCTTGCGCGAACGCATCGTTCCCGGCGTGGCGACGCTGGGCAATCTCGATCCGGCCTGCGCGGGTCTGCGCATTTCCAGCGCGCCGCAGGTGCCGCGCAGCAACGTCGCGCTCATTCTCTGCCGCGGTTTTGCCGGAACCAACTCTGCGCTGCTCGTCAGCGCGGCGTAGCGTCACTGCCAGTTAAGGTGTGTATTTATTGCGAGCACGCTGCAGGACAATATAGACTGAAGCGTCAGGACGAAACTCGCACATGAAAATAGTCGATTTGTGGTCCTTCAAGATCCGAATTATCGCGATGGCGCGCGCATTTTCCATCGGATTGTTGGTCGCCTACGGTTCCAACACGATCGCGCTGGAGCCCGCGTTGCGCCTCGTCATCGGCAATTCCAGCTACAACGACTTCCCTCGTCAATCCGGTGAACGACGCCGACGACATGGCTCGAACGCTCGCTGCGTTGGGCTTCAAGGTCATCATACGCAAGAACGCGGGTGCCCGAGATGCGCCAGGCGATTCGCGAGTTCGCTGGTGAGCTCCGTCGCGCGCAAGCGGGGCTTTTTACTTCGCCGGCCATGGCGTCCAAGTAAAGGGCCTCGAATTATCTGGTGCCAGTCGGTGCGGATATTCAGAGCGAAGCCGACATCGAGGACCTCGCCGTTGACGCCAACTATATCCTGCGCACGATGGAGGATGCGCAAGCCGAGGTGAACATTGTCATCCTTGACGCTTGCCGCAACAATCCATTTGCCAGGAGCTTCCGTTCCGCGGCAAGGGGCCTAGTGCAGATGGATGCGCTCAGGGAAGCCTGGTTGCCTTTGCCACTGCACCTGGGTCGATCGCGGCCGACGGCCGCGAGCGCAACGGGATCTACACCAAGCATCTCCTAGCAAATCTCACCGAGGGCGACCCCGACGTACTAAAGGTATTCCAGCGCACTCGTAGCCGCCGTGGTGAGGGAGACCGATGGGAAGCAGACGCCTTCAGGAGTCCACTTCGCTGAGTTGGTGATTTCTATTTCAGACCCGACAATCGCGTTGCAGATGAAGCGGCCCGGCGAAAGCAGATTGAACTGGAACGGGCAGAATTTCGCCGCGCGGTGGAGGAGGAGCGTGCGAAGCGCGCGATTGAGGCCGAAGCTTCGAAGCAGCAACCAGCGCAACTGCAAACCGAACTGGCGAAATTACGGGAGGGCGCGGCGTCGGCGCGCCCTGCTGAACCAGTCGCCACATCCGCGAGCACTGTCACAGTCGCGGGAGCGATCAAGCCGGGCACTAAGCCGAACGAGCCACTACAGTTGATCCAAATGCAGCGAGCTCCGTCCGTCCATCCACCGATCCCGTTACCGCTTCAACTACGGAGCATCCGGATCGGATCAACCATGATAAGAAGACCGGCAACGAATTACCACTGGTTCTACAGGACTTTTGGATTGGCACGAGAAGCGGAATCGGCCAGCACCGCCTTTGGTGCTTTCGACAACCGAGCCCCAGAAGCAGGAATGGATCGACCGCATCGCTCTGCTCGAAAAGTCACGCGGTCAACTTACGTATTCAAAGGGTTTAGCCATCTTGCTCGATATCAGAAACGAGAAAGAACTTGCCATCTTGTTCGAGAGCGAGCGGACGTTACGTCGCATGTCATGGCCCAGCGCTTTGCATTGGGCCAGGCGACGGACGGTTACTTTTCATGGGGTGTGAACGAATATCTGGCTTCGTCAGGAAGTTTGCGCGACTCGCGTGTCTTGATTAACGACGATACTGTTTCGAAGGAGGCACTCGCGCAGTGCCAATCCAAGGCTGCCGGCGGTGGCGTGTGCAAGGTCATCGTGGCCAATGGCGCGTTTAACGAGAGCGCGTTTCTGGAACTGACGAGACAACTTGGCAGGCAGGCGCAAGAAACGGCGGATGTGCGTGATGCCTATCTGCGTAGCCTGTCGCGGCTGACTGATCGCTATTGAGGCGGCTGCCGCGTCCAGCAGTTAATGCAGTTCGGGTAACGAGGCGGGTGAGAACGGTCGCACACGAATGCCAAAACCTAGGGCTCCAATCACTATTCAAGCAGTCGCACATGAAAACTTGACGGATGCTGCCGACGCCGAAAGCGCCCCTGGAGAAGCACCCGTCGCCGTAGCCGCGCAAACCGCCAGCCGCTGCGGCATCGACAGCGTCGAGATCTCGCGCATCGAGCGGCTGCTCTCGGAAACGCCGGCCGAAGCGCTGAGACAGATTTTTCCGCGCAAGAGCTCGCCGACAGCGGCGACGGGTCCGGGGCGCGCCGCGAGTCTTGCGGCGCGGTTTGCGGCCAAGGAAGCTTGCGTCAAGCTCTTTCCACGCGAGCTCGCGCTGGGGCAGATCGAGCCGGCGGAATTCTCCGTGGCGCGCGATGCCTATGGTGCTCCGCAGATCGTATGCGGCGTGAAGGCGCAGGCGCTGCTCGACCGGCATCGCGTTCGCACCATTGCCGTATCGCTGACCCACGACCGCAGCAGCGCGTCGGCGGTCGTGCTGGCGATTCCCGCTTACGCCGAAGTGCCACTCGCAGGGAAGGTGCTGTATCACCTCCTGCCCTTGCGCAAGGCGGTGATCCTCGACAATCTGCGCCGCGTGTTCGGGCCGCGGCGCCTCCGGCCGAGATCGAGCGCCTGGCGCAAGCGCACTACGCCCACCTGTGGCGTCTGTTCGGGAGTTTCTGCGCTTTCGCTGGCTGTCGGCGGCGCGCCGTGCGCGCATCGGTGCGACTGCAGAATGTCGAGACTCTTGCAAGCGCGCTCGATCGCGGCAAAGGCGTGCTGATTCTGACCGGACACTTCGGCAACTTCGAGGTGGCGACGATCGCGGGCCTCTCCACTTCCCCGAGATGCACGGCCGCATCCATTTCGTGCGCCGTGCCATCAAGCCGCGGTGGCTGGACGCTGCTGGTGACCCGGCGGTTTCGGCGGGCGGGATTCGGCGTCATGTCCAAGCGCGGGTCGCTCGACGCCATTCTCGAGCGGCTCACCGCCGGCGACATCGTCGTCTTTCCGTTCGATCAGCACGCAAGTCCGCCGGACGGAATCGAGAGTGAATTTTTCGGGCATCGTGCGTGGACCTTCAAGAGCCTTGCCATCATCGCGCTGGCGACCGGTGCGCCGGTGGTGCCGGCGGCGAGCTGGCGCGAGTCTGACGGCCGGCACGTGCTGCGCTTCGAGGAGCCGGTGCCGCCGGTCGAACACGACAACGTGAGCGAGGAGATCCGGCGTACTACGCGCGCCTACAACGCGGTGCTCGAGAGGCTGATCCTCAGGCACCCGGAGCAATGGTTCTGGGTGCATCGACGATGGAAAGACGTCGTCCCCGGAAGTAGCGCGCGTTTCGTTTTTCGACGGACAGGGATGCGCCCAAGGCGGTAGCCTATAATGGCGCCTTCGAAGGAACAGCCGACATGCTCGAGTACCTGCCAAATCTGCTGGCGCCGAAATTTTTCATTCTCTACGCCTTCGTCGCGTCGGGGATGTACGTCCACTATCGCGGGCGCATCCGGCATCGCTTTTATCGCCAGCTCACCGACCACTCGACGTTCATGGCGCCGTACAACGTGCTGATGTATTTCTTCTCCGCCGTACCCAACCGGCCCTACGTCGACGTCAAGGAATTCCCGGAGCTGAAGAAGCTCAGCGACAACTGGAAGATGGTGCGCGAGGAAGCGATGCAGCTCTTCGACGATGGCCACATCCGCGCGGCTGCGAAATACAACGATCTCGGATTCAACTCCTTCTACCGCCGCGGGTGGAAGCGCTTCTACGTGAAGTGGTACGACGATCCGTTGCCTTCGGCGGTGGCGCTGTGCCCGAAGACGGCGGCGCTGGTGCAGTCGATCCCGTCGGTCAACGCGCGCGATGTTCGCGCTGCTGCCGCCGGGAGGCGATCTGGGCAAGCATCGCGACCCGTTCGCCGGATCGCTGCGCTATCACCTCGGGCTTGTCGACGCCGAATTCGGAAAACTGCCGCATTTTCGTCGACGGCGAGCCCTACCACTGGCGCGACGGCGAAGCGGTCATCTTCGACGAGACGTTCATACACTGGGCCGAGAACAAGACCGACCAGACGCGCGTGATCCTGTTCTGCGACGTCGAGCGGCCGCTGACCAGCCGCATCATGGCCACCATCAATCACTGGTACGAAGCCACCGTCATCCGCGCGAGCCAGACCGAGAACATGGCCGGCGACCACGTCGGCGTGCTCAACAAGATCTTCAGCTTCGCGTATTACGCCGCGGCTGCCGGCCAAAGCGCTCAAGCGCAAGAGCAAGCTCGGCGTACTACGCCGCCAAGTGGCTCATCCTGGGCGGATTGTTGTACTGGATCTTCGTCTAGCGGTGCGCAGCCGCGCCGCGCGAAACAAGCCCATGCCTCGGGTGCCCGCGCCGCCCTCGAGCCAAGGGGAAAAGCACGACCATCTCCGTCAGTGCCGCGCTCATAGTCTCGTCGCTGGCGATGCTGTCCGTTCCGCCGGCGCACGCGCAGGACGCGTATCCGTCGAAGCCGATTGCACTGATCGTCCCGTTCCCTCCGGGCGGCGTCGCCGACATCGTCGCGCGGCCGGCGGCAGATGCGATGAGCCGCGTGCTCAACACGCCCATCGTCATCGAGAACAAGCCGGGTGCCGGCGGCGGCATCGGCATGGCGTACGTGGCCAAGGCCAAGCCGGATGGCTACACGCTGCTGCTCGCGCTGTCGTCGATCTCGATTCTTCCCGAGGCCGACCAGTATCACCGGCCGTGCGCCGATGTTCCAGCTCGACCAGCTCGTTCCCATCGCGCGCCTGACCGCCGATCCGACCGTGCTCGCGGTTCGCGCCGACAGCCCGTGGAAGACGCTGCAGGACTTCGTCGCCGACGCGCGAAAGCGGCCGGGAGCAATCACCTACGGCTCGTCCGGCAACTACGGCACCATGCACGTGCCGATGGAGATGTTCGCGAACAGCGCCGGCGTCAAGATGTTGCACGTGCCCTACACCGGCGCCGGGCCGGCGGTGATAGGCCTTCTCGGCGGCAACATCGACGCCGTGGCCTCCGGGCCCTCGACCGTCATCCAGCATGTCAAGGCCGGCAAGCTTCGCGTGCTCGCTTCCTGGGGCGACAAGCGGCTCGCATCGCTTCCCGATGTTCCGACCTTGACTGAATCCGGGTTACGACGCGGTGTTCTTCCAGTGGTCCGGATTGTTCGCGCCTGCGGGAACGCCCGAGCCGGTGATTGTTCGCCTTCGCGAAGCAGCGCGCGCCGCTACGGCGGATGCGCAGATTCATGGCCGCGCTGGCGACGGTCGAGACGCCGATCCAGTACATGGACGCGCCGGAGCTGCAACGGTTTTGGGATGCCGATGCGAAAAGCTCGGCGATGTCGTGAGGCGGGTCGGCAAACTGGAATAGCCGGAACGCGTGTATGACGGCGATGAGACGGGGCCGAAGGTGAGCGACGCTGATTTCGAAGCTCCGATCGACCGGCGCTATTTCGAAGATTACCGCGTCGGCGCAGTTCATCGGTACGGCGCCGTCACGGTCGACCAGAGCCGAGGTGATCGCGTTCGCCACCAAGTTCGACCCGCAAAGCGATGCACGTCGATCCGGAAGCCGCCGCCCGCGGGCCTCTCCGGAGGGTTGATCGCCAGCGGCTGGCACACCACTGCAATGATGATGCGGCTCTTCGCCGATCATTATCTTTCGAAGGTAGCGAGCCTTGCTTCGCCTGGCGTCGACGAGTTGCGCTGGACGCGGCCGGTCCGTCCCGGCGACACGCTCACTATTCGGGTGACCGTCCTGGAGGCGAATGTCTCCCGTTCCAAGCCCGACCGCGGCGTCGTGCGTACGCTGATTGAAGTGTTGAATCAGAACGGTGACCAGGTGATGAGCTGCAAGGCGATCAACCTGCTGCGGCGTCGGGGCAGCGCTTAAGAAGGCGACGAGTCGCGCGGCTTTAGCTTCACCTGCAGAGACGTCAGCGTTCGCAGCGGATGCCGAGCCCGCCCTTTCTCCGGATGGGTGGCAACGTCTTTCGAATCCTGGTCGGGCGGAAGCAAGACCGGCCAGCAGACGCCACGTCCGTTTTGGCGCCCTGAAACCACTGTGTCGATGCCGAGCGCGAGCGCCGCACCTCGCGGCACACCGATGCGCGTTCCGGCGATCAACCATTCGATCAATGCTCGCCGCTCCGGCCCATCGCCGACGAAATAAGGATACGTGCGCTCAGCCCATCTGGCCATCTGCTCGGCCGGCGCATTTGCGCTGGGACGTCCGGGCAGCACCACGATTGCAAACGACTTCTTATCGTCCAGGAACACCGCGACGCCATTTTTGAATGGCACCGATCTGCCCGCTGTTTGCGTCCGCAATCGCGGATGTTGCAACCGCCGGCGCAGCGGCGTCTGCCGATGGCGGCGTCGGCTGGATCGGGCCCGCGGCCTGGGACTCTGCCCCAACGCGCGCGGCTGCGGTCTTGTCGGCGCGTCCCGCGGTCAGCGACATCAAGACCATGCCAAACGCGGCAATCGTCAGCGCCGCGCCGGCCGACAAGTGCCACATGGGCAGCACGGCGCCGATCACTCTGGTTTTCGACTGCTTGTCCCAGTAGGTCCGCCCATTGAGGCGGAACTCGTCGTACGATTTTTTCCATGCAAAGAGGGTTGCCAGCGGAAATAGAACGTAAGCGTAGGAGCCCCCAGAGCCATGCACCCCAGGCTGCGGCGGAAAAAGCGGGGAATTCCGCTTTCCTGCCAGTGCCGCGTTTGAACGCGCAGTCCGAACACCGACTTGCCGAGCGTCGTGCCGAACACCGTCAGCATCAGCGTTTCGTAAAGCAGATGCAGCACTCCGACCAGCAGTTGCCCCGATGGCGATGGCGATGAGCAGGTTGGACAGGCGTACCGGCGATGCCAATCCAAGCAAGCCAGCCATGCCCGTGGCGATCCCCCAGCAGATCGCGTTGTCAGAACTGATCGCGCCCAGAAGCGTGGCCAGGCACGCTCGGCCCTGGTGGGCGATGCAGAAGAGGGGTGAGTTGACATCGATCAGGCGTGGCCCGCGCCGGGCGAACGACGGTCCGTCCGTGCATGCGTAGCCAGCACCTTAACGCGTTGTCATTCAACCTGTCCAACGCGTCAGTCTGGCGCGGTGGAAATTCATCATGATCCCTGGATGCCATGCTGCAACTACGATCTGGTAAAGAGGTGCGCTAATATTGCGTTGGGCCCCGGCTGCAAACAGTCAGAGGAGCACTTTTTCGCTGTCAGTCGCATCGGATGCCGATATAGGCGCGCATCCTAGGTCGGAGGCGTCGCGAAACAGCGACACTGGGGTTATAACCAAACCACTTCTTGCGTAAGCAAAATACGGGAGCATCTCCATGGACGAAGAGGCATTGAATATCAGCATCCGCAAGTTTCTCAAGATGGTAGGCGTCAATTCCCAGCGTGAGATCGAGCACGCGGTGGCGACCGCGGTCGCCAGCGGAAAGCGGTCGGAGTCAACGCCTACCCCGCGCAAGTCACGCTGAAGGTAGCGGGTCTCGGCTTGGAGGTTGCGTTCGACGGCGAGATTCGTCTGCAATAGCGCGAAATAGCGACGGAGAAATCGCGCCATGTGCGGACGCTTCACCCTCACGCAACTGGCGTACATCGCGGCCAAGTTTGGCCTGATAATTTCGCGCCGGTAGAACCCGGAGTTCTATGAGCCGCGTTTCAACGTCGCTCCGACACAGCGCATAGTGGTCATTCCGACGATCGACGGCCAACGTGAAGCCCGACGCATGCGCTGGGGTTCTGATCCCGAGCTGGGCCAGGGACACCAGGATCGGGGCGAGCTGCATCAACGCCCGCGCCGATAGCGTCGTGTCCAAACCAGCGTTCCGGGCGGCATTCAAGAGCCGCCGCTGTCTGATCCCGGCGGATGGCTTCTATGAATGGCAATCCGGGCCGCAAGGCAAGCAGCCGTATCGCGTCACCACTCGCCGATGGATCCATGTTCGCGTTTGCCGGTCTGTGGGAGCGATGGCGCAATCCGGCAACCGATGAAACCATCGAGTCGTGTTGCATCGTGACCCGCGACACCAACGAGCTGACGGCAAAGTTTCACGATCGCATGCCGGTCATCATCGCCGCGGAGGATTACGACACCTGGCTGACCGGAACGCCGGAGGAGGCGTTGACACTGCTCAAACCCTACCCGGCAGAAGAGATGCGCGCCTATCGCGTCAGCTCACGGGTCAACAGCGCCAAGAATGACGGCGCCGAACTTGTCGCCGAGGTGCAGGAGCGAGCCGGAGGCACAGAGCTGGCGCCGGATACGCCGGCGCCGTCGGAACCCGCCGAATGCTGAAGGGCGCGCTCAGGAGTGTCCGTACTCTTCTTTACGTAGGAAGGATCGGCAAATACCGACGTAATGACGGCCTTTCTATATCGGGGTCGTCCGGAACCAGGTAGAGGACGGGCGTGATCAGTTCCTCGAATATGCCTCTGAGGCTGCGGGCGCCGGTCTTGTATTCGACCGCGATCTCCGCGATCTGCTCGAACACCTTGGGCTCGACCGTCAGCTCGACGCCTTCGTTCTGGAAGATCTGGCGGAACTGCTCGTAAATCGAGTTCTTCGGCTCGGTCATGATCCGCACCAGGGTCTGTTTGCTGAGCTCCTGGAAACGGGTGATGACAGGGAGCCTGCCGGTGAATTCCGGGATCAGTCCGAACGTAAACAGGTCGGTCGGCTTTACGCGCGAGTTGAGCCGCTGCAGCATCTTCTGGCTTTCACCCTTCAGGATCGAGATATAGCGGTAGGCATTCGACTGCGACATGATCTCGTCGAGCCCTATGAATGCCCCGCCGCAAATGAACAGGATATTGGTCGTATCGATGTATCGTCCGTTGACCAGTTTGACCGCGGCGCCTTCCATGATCTTGAGCAGCGGTGCTGCACGCTTTCGCCGGAGACGCTGCGCGGTTGGCCGTCGATTGCCTTGAGCTTGTCGATTTCGTCAATGAACACGATTCCGTTTTGAGAGGTGGCGACATCGCCGCCCGCCTTGTCGACCAGCCGCTGCAGCACGGCCTCGATTTCTTCGTTGATGTATCGGGATTGCGCCAGCGCGGTAGCCTCGGCGGTGACGAAGGGCACGCCCAGAACCTGCGACAGTGTTTCGCACAGCAGCGTCTTGCCCGTTCCCGAGGGCCCGATGAGCAGGACGTTGCTCTTGGTGATGGCGGTGCCATCCCGCTGCGATTTGGCTATTTTCTTGAAATGCGAGTACACCGTCACCGCCACCGTTTTCTTGGCGTCATCCTGTCCGATCACGTACTGATCGAGGTACTTGACGATGAAGCTCGGTGTGATTGCTTTGTTGATCAAGTTGGTGTCCCTCGGCAGAAATGCTGTATGCGGAATTATGACTGTTTCTTTTCTTCTTCGCCGGGGATCACCGGCATGCCGGCACGCGGGCCGGTTGGCCCACACGCTTGCTGATCCGGCGGTCAGCCGCTCTAGTTTCGGCAGGCCTGGCAACATCTGATTCTTGCAAGATAACCTCGGCCCGCGCATGATCGAATCCGGACAAGGGAAAACGTGCCGGTCCAGCATTTCCGGCACGGATAAGCGCTCCTTCCGGTGCCCGACCACGTTCTACGAAGGAGACCCGATGAACTCGACGCAGCTTCGCAACCCTCGTCGTCGCACCCTGCTCAAGGCCGCGGCAGGTCTTGGTGGCATCGGTCTGGGCGGCTCTCTGCTGTCGCTCGACGCGCTGGCGCAGAGCGCGCCGAAGACAAGCATCAACCTGCAACTGGGCTGGCTGCCGGGCAACAATCAGATCGGCGAAGTCGTAGCCAAGCAGCTCGGTTACTACGCGCAGGAGGGTCTGGACGTGCAGATCCAGCCTGGCGGCCCCAACATCGACGGTGTGGCGATCGTGGCATCCGGCCGGTTCGAGGCCGGTCAGCTCGCATCCAGTCCGTCGCTGATGCTCGCCGTGTCGCAGGACATCCCCGTCAAGTGCTTCGCCTCGGGCCTGCAGCAACACCCGTACACGTTCTTTTCGCTAAAGAAAAAGCCGGTGAACGCGCCCAAGGACATGGCCGGCAAGAAGGTCGGCATCCAGCCGACGGGGGTCGTGCTGCTGCGCGCGCTGCTGGCCAAGAACAACATTCCGGAGAGCGCAGTCGAGATCATTCCGATCGGCGCCGACATGTCGCCGCTCCTCACGGGGCAGGTCGATGTCGTCACTGGCTGGCAGACCAACGTCACCGCCTTGAAGCCGTTGGGCCCCGACCGCGTCGATCTCCGGCTCTGGGATGCCGGCGTGCGCCTCTACGCGCTTCCGTATTACGCCACCGTCAAGACCATCCAGACGCGCTCGGATGTGCTGGAGAAATTCCTGCGCGCGACCGCGCGTGGCTATGCCTACGCCAACGCCAACCGCGACTCCGCCGCCGATCTCCTGGTGAAGGAGTATCCCAACCTCGACCGCAACGACGAGAAGGTCGGCATCGATGCGATGATGAAATATGCGTTCAACGACCTCACCCGCGCGAACGGCTGGGGCACGATGGACCCGGCGAGTTTGGCAGGATCAGATATCGCTCTACTCGCAGCTCGGGCAGTTTTCGAAGCGGACGCCGAAGCTCGACGAGGTGATGACGCTGGACATCCTGAAAGCGACCCGCGACGCGCGGCTCAAGGCCTAGAGCGCGATGGGAATTGCCGCCGCCGCCCAGGCGACGAGAGCCCCGCAACGCCAGCCGGTTCGCCCACGGCGGCGATTGACAGTACGGCGATCGTCTGTCGCAACGTCAGCGTGCGGTTTTTCACCGACCGGCGCAGCGTGACCGCGCTGTCGGGCATCGATCTCGAAGTCAACCGCGGCGAGTTGCTGACCTTGCTGGGACCGTCCGGTTGCGGGAAGTCCACGCTGCTGCGCGCGGTTGCCGACCTGGTCACGCCGAGCACGGGCGAGATCCGCGTCCTCGGGAGCCCGGCAGAAACCGCGCGCCGCCGGCGGGATATCGGCTTTGTCTTCCAGGACCCCGCGTTGCTGCCGTGGCGCAGCGCGCTGCAGAACGTCAGAGCTGCCGCTGGAAGTCGCCGATGGCGCAAAGCACAAGGGCAAGGCGACGCCGCGCGAACTGCTCGAGCTGGTCGGTCTCAAGGGCTGGGAGAACGCGTTTCCGCACGAATTGTCCGGCAGGCATGCGCCAACGCGTGTCGATCGCGCGTGCGCTGGTCAGCGATCCGAAGATCCTGCTCATGGACGAGCCGTTCGGCGCGCTGGACGAAATCACCCGCGATCGTTTGAACGAGGAACTGCGCCGCGTGTGGCGCGACACGGGCACGACGATACTGTTCGTCACCCACAGCATCTACGAGGCCGCGTATCTGGGCCAACGCGTGCTCATGCTTGCGCGCCAATCCCGGACGCGTGCGGGAAATCGTTCCCGTCAGGCTGCCCGAGACGCGCACGCTCGACATTCGCGAGACGGCCGATTTCGTCGCCCTGGCGGCGTATCTGCGCCGCGTATCTGGAGAACTGCTGATGAACACGCCCAATGCAATGGCGGCGAGCCCGCAAACCGCGAATGCAGGATCCCGAGGCCCTCGCATACTTCTCAGCGAAGCAGCGTGAGCAATGGCGACGGCGGACACTGCCGGTGCTGGGCCTGTTCGGACTCGTTTTCCTGTGGTGGGCGGCTGGTCGCGGGATTCGACGTCAAGCCGCTTCATCGCGCCGTCGCCGCAACTGGTGGTCGAGACGATGGTCACCAAGTGGCCGATCCTGTGGCAAAACGTCATCCCGACGGCGATCGAGGCCGTCGGCGGGTTCATGCTGGGCAACTTCGCCGCGATCCTGCTGGCGACGGTGTTCGTCCACAACAAGGCGATACAGGAGGCATTCTTCCCTATCGCGGTGATGATCAACACCATTCCGGTCGTCGCCAAGGCGCCGATTCTCGTGCTGCTGATGGGCAATGGCATGGAGCCCAAGATCACGATCGCGGCGCTGATCTGCTTCTTCCCGACGCTCGTCAACATGGTGCGCGGGCTGGAGGCGGTCAACCCGCAATCGATGGAACTGATGCGCGTGCTGTCGGCGAGCAAGCGTGAAGTCTATTTCAAGCTGCGGCTGTACAACTCGCTGCCCTACCTTTTCTCGGCGCTGAAGATCGCGACATCGACGTCGGTGATCGGCGCGGTGGTCGGCGAATGGATCGGCTCGACCCGTGGCATCGGCGCGCTGATCATCCAGGCGACCTATAGCTTCGATTCGGCGTTGCTCTATTCCGCGGTCATCATGAGCTCGTTCCTCGCCGGAGCTTTTTCCTGCTGATCACGCTCATCGAGCGGATCGTCGTGAAGTGGCAGCCCGCAAGCGCGCCTTGAAGGGACTTTGAACAATGAATCGCATCGGTGATCGGATGGTCGAGCCGGCGGGCGAAGCCCGTGTTGCGGCACAGGCGGATGTGGTCGTGGTCGGCGGCGGTCCCGCGGGAATGTCGGCCGCCTTGGCGGCCGCGCGGCAACGGCGCGAAAGTGGCACTGCTCGAGCGCTACAACCACCTGGGCGGCCTCGCGTCGGGCGGCATGGTTCTGGTGCTCGACGACATGTGGGACAGCCATCACGAGGAAATATCGGTACGCGGCACTCTGCATGACGATGATCGAGCGCCTGGCGAAGCTGAAGCTGGCGACGTTTCCGCGCGCAGCACGAGTGGGGCGAGCTGCCCGAAAGTTATCGCCGCTGGGCGCGCTGGGGGACGTTCGATTTCCACAGCCACAAGACACCGTACCCGATCTGCTTCGCGGCTTCGTTCGATCCTGACGGCTGGAAGCGCGTTGCGCTCGAATGGGTGGAGGAGCTCGGGATTCAGCTGCGGCTGCATTCCTGGTTCTCGCGCGCGCTGATGGAAGATGGCCGGATCAAGGGTGTGATCTGCGAGACCAAGGCCGGGCGCGAGGCGATCCTGGGCGACATCGTCATCGATGCGACGGGCGATCTCGACGTTGCGGCGTCGGCGGGCGCATCGTACGTCAAGGGCAGCTACATCATGACAACGGTGTTCCGCCTGGGAGGTGTCGACACCGATGCGGCGGAGCGCTTCGAATACGAGGAGCCGGCCGCATTCGCCGACGCTGGACAAACAGGCGAAGAAGATGATCGGCAACTCGTGGGCGCACTGGTGGTTGAAAACACCGCTGCCCGGTGTAGTGTGGTGCAACTGCCCGCACATGCCGGGATTGGACGGGCTCAAGGTCGAAGACCTGACGCACGCCGAGATGCAGGGCCGCAAGCATATCGCGAAGCTGTTCGACTACATCCGCGGCCATATGCCGGGGTTCGAGCGCTGCTATCTCGTCGACGTCGCGCCGCAGACCGGCGTCCGGCAGACGCGCCTGCTTGACGGGCGAATACGTGCTCAACAAGGAAGATCTCGCGCAACGCACGCGCTTTCGCGGACGCGGTCGCACGCGGCCGCGACTACACCGTGCCGTATCGCACGATGCTGCCGAAGCATGTCGAGAACCTGCTGGTCGCCGGACGTCACTACTCGGCCACGCCGTCCGCGCAAAAGATCTCGCGCGAGATTCCCCGTGCATGGCGATGGGCGAGGCCGCGGGCGTCGCGGCGGCGATGGCGCTGGACAGCGGCGTCAGCGTCCGCGACGTCGATGTGAAGCTGCTGCAACAAAAACTGCGCGCGCAGGGCGCGGATCCCGGCGACCAGTCGGGACCGAATCCGGACCTGCCGTCCATCGTGCGCCAGGACCATCGATCTGGAGTTGATCGCGTGAGCGCGCCGGGCCGCCCCAGAGCGGCGAACACCGGAGCGCGCAGCGCGAAGGTAATCCTATGAACGCGCCCGAACCGCAACGACCTGCCGCTTGTCCGGCATCCGTGTCATTGATTTCACGCAGGTGATGCTGGGGCCCGTGTGCACTCAGATGCTCGGGGACTACGGCGCGGACGTGATCAAGATCGAGCGCAAGGGAGCGGGCGACCTGTCGCGCACCACCTTCGAACCCGTCGCCGGCCACGACAATCCCGTCTTCTGCAGCCTGAACCGCAACAAGCGCAGCGTCGCCCTCGATCTCAAGAACCCCGACCACCTGGCGGCGGTGCGTGCACTGATCGCGGATGCGGATGTAGTGGTCAACAACTTCCGGGCCGGCGTGATGGAGCGCATCGGCCTCGGTTACGACGATTGCCGGCGGATGAATCCGCGCATTATTTACGCGGTCGGCACCGGATTCGGCGAGACCGGTCCCTATGCCCACAAGGGTGGCCAGGACGTGCTGGCGCAGGCGATGAGCGGCGTGATGGCGCGCAGGGCCGACGACGCGCTGCCGCTGTCGATCTACGCGACGACATTCGCCGATTATTCGGCCGGCATGCACCTGGTCCAGGGCATACTGCTGGCGCTCTTGCAGCGTGCCCGTACCGGCGAAGGGCAGAAGGTCAGCGTGTCGCTCTACAACTCGATGCTGGCCGCGCAGATGCAGGAAGCGGCGATGAGCATGATGGCCGATTCCGATCTGAATTGGGCCGCGATGCCGCTGACGGGCGTGTTCGAGACGCAGGACGGCGCGGTGGTGGTCGTCGGCGCGTTCAAGGAGAATCCGCTGCGCGCGATATGTTTGGCGCTGGAAATCCCGGACCTGTCGTCCGAGCCACGATTCGCGACGCTGGACGAGCAGATCAAGAACAAGCGCGAATTGCAGACCATGTTTCGCGAACGCTATCGAACCAACACCACCGCGCACTGGCTCTCGCGGCTGGAGGCGCAGGATCTTCTGTGCGCTCCCGTGCGCAACCTGCGCGAAGCTCTGGCCGATCCGCAGACCGCGCACAACGAAATGGTTCTGCATGGCCACGACGGCGAGCAGGCGATGCGCCTTATCGGCAGCCCGATCCGTATGTCGAATGCGCCGGTCGGCATGCGGCGCGCACCGCCGCGACTGGGCGAGCACACGGAGGAAGTGCTGGCGGAGGCGCGCGCAATGACCGCGGCCAACCTCGGGCGATGAGCAACGTCCTGTTCGAGGTGCGCGACCGTGTCGCCCGCGTCACGCTCAACCGGCCGGCGTCGATGAACGCCGTGGACGGCGAGACCGAGCAGGAGCTGCAACGTATCTGGGCCGCCATCGAAGCCGACCGCGACGTGCGCGTCGTCGTTCTGACCGGCGCCGGCGATCGGGCATTTTGCGCCGGCGCCGATATGAAGAATTCCGACCACAAGACGGGGCTCGAGTACTGGGCCGCGCCGCGCCCAGGCGGCTTCGGCGGCATCGCGCTGCGCCAGACACTCGATGTGCCAGTGCTTGCCCGCGTCAATGGATTTGCGCTTGGGTGGCGGCTTCGAGATGGTGCTCGGCTGCGACATCGTTGTCGCCTGCGATGACGCGAGCTTCGGCCTGCCCGAGGCGCGCGTGGGCCGGCTGCCGCTCGACGGCGGCATGACGCTGCTGCAGCGACAAATCGCGTTCCGGCCGGCGATGGGCATCCTGCTCACCGGTCGCCGGGTCCCGGCGCGCGAAGCGCTGGCGCTCGGCATCGTCAACGAAGTGGTGCCGCGCAGCGACCTTGACAGCACCGTGGAGCGCTGGGTCGCAGGACATTCTCGCCTGTGCGCCGCTGTCGGTGCGCGCGATCAAGCAGGTTGTGCGACGAGCAGCCCATCTGTCGGCCAGCGAAGCGCAGGCGCAGCGGTTGCCCGCGCTGATCGAGGCGCTCGAATCCGAAGACAGTCAGGAGGGCGTGCGGGCGTTCCGCGAAAACGCGCCCCGGTCTGGAAGGGCGTTGATGGCGTACCTGATAACCGATGCCTGCGTCGATATCAGGGATCGCGCGTGGGTGTTTTGCTATGTCCACTAAGCATCGTTCGGCGAAGCACATCCGCCTCACCTCGCATCCGGTCGAGGGCGGGCACGGCGCGTTGCCGATCCGTTGGGGCCGCGGCGATCCCCGCGAGCGCGGACCGATCGTGGGCAGCACGTTCACGCGCAGCCAGCGCAATGTGATCGGCACCCACAGCGGCTCCTACGGCGTCTACCGCGCGCTGGCGGTCGCCGCCGGCGCGCTGCTGCGGGATCATCGCGCGGACCTCACCGACACCATGCCCGCCGATCCGCTCGGACCGTATCCGCAATGGGCGGACCCGAACAGCATCGTGGCGATGGATCCGTTCGGCGCCATCGTGGCCGAAGTGTTCAAGGACGAGCTCGCCGAGGGCTACGACATCCGCCCGACGATCGCGGTGACCAAGGCGCACATCGACATGCCCGGAGGTCCGGCAGGCGACCGCCGCAGGCCGCCTCGCATGCCGACGGCCGCATCCTCCTCGCCAATGGCTCGGTTGTCGTGACCAAGGCTGCGATCGAACCGGTGTGGTGGCTGCCGGGGTGGCGGAGCGCTTTGGCGTCCCCGAAGCGGACCTGCGCCGCGCGCTGTTCGAGGAGACCGGCGGCATGTACCCGGAGCTCGTCACGCGCGGCGACCTCGAGGTCTTCCTGCCGCCGATCGGCGGCCAGACGGTTTACGTGTTCGGCAATCCGCACGATCTGGCGAATCCCGCGGTCACGCTGACCGCCCGCGTGCACGACGAGTGCAACGGCTCGGACGTCTTCGGGTCCGACATCTGCACCTGCCGGCCCGTATCTTACCCACGCGATCGAGGAGTGCATCCGTGGCGCGCAACAGGGGGGCGTCGGCCTCGTCGTCTACTCCCGCAAGGAAGGCCGCGCGCTGGGCGAGGTGACCAAGTTCCTGGTCTACAACGCGCGCAAGCGCCAGAAGGGCGGCGACAGCGCGGACAACTATTTTCTGCGCACCGAATGCGTCGCCGGCGTGCAGGACATGCGCTTCCAGGAATTGATGCCGGACGTGCTGCACTGGCTGGGCATCCGGCGTATCCACCGGCTGGTGTCGATGAGCAACATGAAGTACGACGCGATCGTCGGATCGGCGCATCGAGGTCGGCGAGCGCGTCAAGCTTCCGGACGACTTGATCCCGGCCGACGCGCGTGTCGAGATGGATGCCAAGAAGGCGGCAGGCTACTACAGCGACGGCGAGGTTTCAGACGCGCAGCAGGTAGCGGCGACGAAGGGCCGCGACTTGTGAGTCTGGCGCTGCGGAGGAGCTGGCCGCGGCGCTCAAATCGGCGGCGACGATACGCGAGCGGTGCCGGAACATCGCGGCCGCCGTGACGGCCGGGCCAGTCGCATCATTTCCGCATCGACCGCACGCGCCTGGACGATGCCGCGGCCATGGTCGCGGCGGTGACGCGCCGCCGCTATCCGGATCTCGGCGTGCCCTATCACAGCCGCTGGCGGCACTTCGAGACCGGTGGCATCGATCGCAAAGCGGAGCTCGATCGCGCGCTCGCCGGGCCGCAGCGCCGTCGACCGCGCGCGTGCCCATATCGACCTTACCGTGGCGAGCGTGCTGCTGGACGCCGGCGCCGGCCCGGCATGGAGTTTTGTCGAAGCCGAATCGGGACAGCGCTACACGCGCTCGAAGGGCTCGCCGTCGCGAGCTTCCGCGCGTTCATGCGCGGTGCGTTCTCGGCGCGGCAGGACGATCCGCTGCGCGTCGATGCTCCTGCGCTCGCCGCGATGGATGCGGCGACGCTGGCGAGCCTGTTCCAGGCCGGGACCGCCAATCCGCTGCTCGGTCTCGACGGCCGCGCTGCGCTGCTGCGCCGTTTGGGCAGCGCGCTCACCACCCAGCGCGACGCGTTCGGTGACAGCGCGCGCCCGGGCGCGCTGTTCGATACGCTCACCGCGCACGGAACGCGCCGAGCGGTTTCCGCCTCGACGCTCCTGGAGGCGCTGCTCGACGGCCTCGGGACCGATATGGCAGAGCGGAAGTGCGCTCGATGGCGTGCCTCTGGGCGACGTGTGGCGCCATCCGCACGCGGGCGGCAGCGGCCCCACCGCGGGCTGGGTGCCGTTTCACAAGCTTTCGCAGTGGCTCGCCTATTCGCTGTTCGAACCTTTCGAATGGGCCGGGGTCACGGTGACGGACCGCGATCAACTGACGGCGCTGCCCGAATACCGGCAACGGCGGACTGCTGCTGGACGCCGGCGTGCTGCAGCTTGTCGACGCGGCGGATGGCGCACGGACCTGGGACGTGGGCGACGAGCTCGTCGTCGAGTGGCGGGCGCTGACGGTGGCTTTGATCGACGAACTGGCGCCGCGAGTCCGCGCGCGCCTGCGGCTCCCGCGCTGCCGCTGGCATGCATCCTCGAAGGCGGCACGTGGGCGGCCGGACGCGAGCTCGCCGCGGAGCTGCGCGGCGGGAACCCTCCGCTTTCGATCGACAGCGACGGAACAGTCTTCTGAATTCGATCGAGCCGACGAAAGAGCACAGAGAGCACACGAAAGAGTAGTCAAAGAGCATGGAGCAAACAGCATGGCGCATAACGTTCACGTGATCGACCATCCCCTCGTGCAGCACAAGCTCACGCTGTTGCGCAAGAAGGAGACCAGCACCACGAGCTTCCGGCGGCTCATGAGCGAGATCGGGTCGCTGATGGCCTACGAAGTCACGCGCGAGATGTCGATGCACGAGGTCCAGATCGAGACGCCGCTGGAGACGATGCATTCCAAGCTCATCGACGGCAAGAAGCTCGTGTTCGTGCCGATCCTGCGCGCGGGGACCGGTCTTCTCGACGGGTTCCTGTCGGTCGTTCCCGGCGCGCGCGTCGGGCATGTCGGCCTGTATCGCGATCCCAAGTCGCTGGTGGCCGTCGAGTATTACTTCAAGATGCCGCATGGCATGAAGGAGCGCGACGCGATCGTGCTCGATCCCGATGCTCGCGACGGGCAACTCCGCGGTGGCCGCCGTGGAACGACTGAAGGAGACGCGGCCGCGCAGCGATCCGCTACGTGTGCCTCGTCTCCTGCCCGGAGGGGATCGCGACGTTCCAGGCCGCGCATCCGGACGTGCCTATCTACACGGCGGCGATCGACCGCGCAGCTCAACGACCACGGCTACATCGTGCCCGGCTTGGGCGATGCCGGCGACCGTATCTTCGGCACCAAGTGACCGCTACCGACGATGGCCGACCTCCTCGTCACGTAACGCGACGCTGCCCGATGGCCGCACGGGCTGCGATGTGCTCGTCGCCGAGGGTCGTATCGTCGAAGTCTCCGCGCGAATTTCCGCAGCCAGCGCACATGTTCTGGACGCCGGGGGTTACCTGCTGTCGCCTCCGTTCGTCGACGCGCCATTTCCACATGGACTCGACGCTATCCTACGGCCTGCCGCGCGTCAACCGGAGCGGCACGCTGCTCGAGGGCATTGCGCTCTGGGGCGAGCTGAAACCGCTGCTCACGCAGGAAGCGCTGGTCGAGCGTGCGCTCGCGTATTGCGACTGGGCGGTGGCGAAGGGCCTGCTCGCGATCCGCTCGCATGTCGACATCTGCGACCCGCGGCTGCTCGCGGTCGAGGCGCTGCTGCACGTGCGCGAGAAGGTGAAGCCCTATCTCGACCTGCAGCTGGTCGCGTTTCCGCAGGACGGCGTGCTGCGCAGCGCGGGCGCCCTCGACAACCTCAAGCGCGCGCTGGCGATGGGCGTCGAGGTGATCGGCGGCATTCCGCATTTCGAGCGCACGATGGCCGATGGCGCGGAATCGATCCGGATTCTCTGCGAGCTGGCGGCGCAGCGGGGCTGTCCGGTGGACATGCACTGCGACGAGACCGACGATCCGCTGTCGCGCCACATCGAGACGCTCGCGTTCCACACGCAGCGCTTGGGCATGCAGGGTCGCGTGACCGGCTCGCACCTCACGTCGATGCACTCGATGGACAACTATTACGTGTCGAAGCTGATTCCGCTGATCCGTGACGCGGGCGTGCACGCGATCGCCAATCCGCTGATCAACATCACGCTGCAGGGCCGGCACGACACTTACCCCAAGCGCCGCGGCATGACGCGGGTGCCGGAGCTCATGGCAGCCGGCGTCAACGTCGCGTTCGGCCACGACTGCGTGATGGACCCGTGGTATGCGCTGGGCAGCGGCGACATGCTCGAGGTCGCCGCGATGGGACTGCACGTCGCGCAAATGACGGGCGTAGGATGCGATGCGCGCGTGCTTCGCCGCGGTCACCGCGAATCCGGCGCGCATCCTCGCGCTCGACGGCTATGGCATCGCGCCCGGCTGCCGCGCGGACTTCGTGCTGCTGCAGGCGCGCGATCCGGTCGAAGCCATACGCCTGCGCGCCACGCGACTCAAGGTTTTCCGCGCCGGGCGCTTGATCGCGGAAACGCCGGCCGCCACTGGCCGCGCTCCATCTAGATGGGCGTCCGCCGACGGTGGACTGGATCGCGCAGAGAGCAGGTGTCTGAGCACTGAGATCGAACGGATTCCCTTTCCGGTGTTCGACCGCTCTACGAAAAAGGTTACTGCGCCTACGCCGATTCCTGGGAGCTTGACTGCGGCGCGTCCGTCGGCTCGACCTTGTTGCCCGCCCTCGCGCCCTGGACCATTTCGGTCATCCAGTTCACGAGCAGCGAGGTGTATGAACGCTGAGCGCCTTCGTCCGACAGGCCATGATCCGCGCCCTGTATCACGCGGACGGTGAGGGAATGGGCTCGCGTGCACGCCTCCACATAGCTGGTGATCACGGAGTGCGGTATCACGCTGTCGTTTTCCGACTCGATCACAAGCACGTCGCCCTGATACTCCATGCAGGCGCGTAGCGCGCGGTTCTCCTCCGGTGCAATCAGCTTCTGCCGGTAGGCGACCAGATCGTGGTCGCGGTGCAATTGCCGCTTGGGCAAGTCCCAGCCGCTATCGAGGTACAGCGCCGGAGCGCGCAGCGCAAGCCATTTGACGTCGCGCATCGACGCGAGGATGGCGGCCAGGTAGCCGCCGTAACTGCTGCCCACCACGGCGATGGCGGAACTGTCGACGTTGGGGTTGGCGGCCAGCACATCGTAGGCCGCCACTACGTCGTCCAGGTTATGCTCGCGCGAAACCGCTTCGTATTGCGCCCGGGTTTCCGCGTGGCCGCGCAAATCGAAGGTGAGACATACGCACCCGAGCGCGGCAACTTCCCGCGCGCGCGCGAGATATTGCTGCTGGCTGCCGCCCCAACCGTGCACGAACAGCACGCCCGGAATTCGGGTGCCGGGGGTGACCAGCGTTCCGGCGATGTGGCCGTCGCCGACTGCGACATCGATCGTCTGATCACGGGTTGGCATAAGGCTCGATACGCACGTACTTGGTCAGGGCCCCCGCATGCTCGTCGACGCCGCGGAAATACACCACTGCATCGGCGGGGACCGACTCGGTAGCATACACTTCAGTGGTCGAGGCGCGGACGACATCGAGCGATGCATTCGTGCGAAAGGCTTCCAGCGCCGCGACTTCCGCCGCGCTCGCGCCTCCCATGCGCCACGATTGCTCCAGCACGCCCGAATGCGATCGCCCTCCGTTATCGACTCCTTGCGCAATATCGTAGTTGCAGCGCGATGCGAACATGCCGCGAAACGACGTCACCGCGGCGTCGTGATAATGGCGAGCCTTGGCGATGGCCATCTCGACTTCCGGCGCGAGCACGAGCTTCATCAGCTGGTCGAAATCGCCGCGCGTGACGAGCAGGTCGGAGCCGCCGTACACCTGCTCGCCGTGATGGTTGGTCGTGAGCCGCTGCTGGCCGCAATAGCTCGCGCGCATATCGTCGACGCGCACCTGGCCCACGCTATGGGTGACAACCTCCGTCAAATCCTGCTCGAGCACGAGGCCCTCGCGCGACAGTGCGTCGTCATCGAGGGCCTCGAGCTGCTCCTCGAGCGCCTGTTCGTCGTCGACGACGAACTGCCCCAGGCCGCCGATGCCCATCGAATGCTTGACGCGAACGCGACCCAAATCGAGCAGGCGCATGCCGGCGATGCGCGCATCGCGCTTGGCGAACGCCGAGTAACCTGGGAGCACGACATCGCGCACGCGGCTCGCGAATTCCCGAGACCATCCTTCGGGCGAGCGTGAGTCAGGGTCAGGCAGCGGATGGGTGATCGTCTTCGTCGCGGCGAATCCAAACGGGACGACACCGCCGAACAAATCCTGCTCGTTTTCTATGCCCAACTTCCGGGCCGCGTCTATCCCGACCAGCGTGTCGTTTGGTACGAAATACAAGCGCCCCGAGTACCGGCGTGCCCGGTCGAATTCCTCCGCGAAGTCGTAGCCCTTGATTGCCGCGAGCCTGCGCGCGAGCTCGCGCAACGTCACGCTCTCGTGATCGCGACAGACACGGCACGAATAGGTGACGACCGTGCCGCCCGACGAAGCTGCGCCCTTACTCGTCATGCTCGTATGTTGAAACGCTCGAATTTGTTCGCGAGGCGCTGTTCGACGCGCGCAGTGGGGATGGTACAACCCTCGCGGCAGCCGCTCCAATAGTGCCCAAAAACCGGGCCCGGTCGGCTGGCGCATAATGGTTCGGCAATTCGATAATGAAGAGTCATTCTGACTGGCGATCTGCGCCATGCCTGCAATCGGGTCCAACGGTCGCGCTGCCATAGCGTGTTTGCTTTGTGCTGATGTTTGACGGCGCGGTCGTCATCCAGGCGTCTGCCGCATCGCCAGAGGTGCTGCTGCGCGGCGAAGCGGGGCAAGACCATACGCGGCGCCCGGCCCTCGACGAGGATCGCCGATTGCGCGACGAGCGCGCAGCCATGGTGCGCACGCAGATCGCGTCTCGCGGAATCCGGAACGAGGCTGTGCTTGCCGACTTTAAGCCGCGTGCGGCGCCATGAATTCGTGCCGACGGACGAGCTTCGCTGGGCTTACGAAGACGGCCCTTGCCGATCGGCCACGGCCAGACCATTTCCCAGCCCTACATCGTGGCCTACATGACCGAGATACTGCGCCTCGAGCCTGACAACCGCGTGCTCGAAGTCGGCACGGGTTCCGGCTATCAGGCGGCGATTCTCGCCGAACTCACCAAGGAGGTCGTCACTATCGAAATCATCAAGCCGCTGGCGCAGAGCGCTGCCAAACGGCTCGAACGGCTCGGCTACCGCAACATCACCGTGCTGCACGGCGACGGCTATTTCGGCTTGGAAAGCGCCGCGCCGTATGACGCTATTGTTGTCACGGCCGCCGCGACTCACGTGCCGCCGCCGTTGATCGCGCAGCTTAAAGCTGGGGCCGGATGGCGATACCGGTCGGCGAGACGGCATGGACGCAAAATCTGCTGCTGATCGAAAAGGACAAGGACGGCAAGCTCACCACCCGCAACTTGCTGCCGGTGCGCTTCGTGCCCTTGACGCGTGAACGCTGACCGGCGGATGCCTTCCGCCGCCGACAGACCCTCCTGGTTGCACCTGGCGGCGTTGTTCGGCTTGTCGGCCGCAACGCTCGCATTCGAAATCCTGCTGCTGCGGCTGTTCGAGTTCAGCCATTGGCACTACTTTGCCGGCTTTGCCATAGCGCTCGCGCTGCTGGGCCTCGGCGCCGCCGGCACTACGCTCGCATTGATGGGCGCTGCACCGCAGCGCTGGGGCGATGGCTGGTTTCTCGGTGGCCTGCTGACGGCCGCGCTCGGCCTGTACCTCGTCCTCGGCCTGCACGCGTATGTCGCTCTGCGGCCGGTATTTGCAGCCTGGGATGCGCGCGAGCTCGCCAAGCTGCTGCTGGTGGACGTCGCCGCTTTCCTGCCGTTCTACGGCGCTGGCCTCGCGATCGGCCAGGTGTTCGTTCGCTGGCCGCGCCACGCACGCAAGCTTTATGCGGTCAACCTGCTCGGGCTCCGGTGTCGGCAGTATCGGTGCCAGCGTGCTCCTCACCTTCGGATCGATTGCCGCCGCGCTCGCTCTCATCGCGTTGCTGCTCCTGCTGGTGGGTATCGGCGTCGCGCTGGCGCAACGGCAACGACTGGCCGCGGGTTTGTGCCTCACCGCCTTGTTGCTGGCGCTGCCATTGACCTGGCGGCCGCCAGCGCCCGCGGTGTCCGACTTCAAGGCGCTCGCGCGCGTGCAGGACCTGCCGGATGCCCAGGTGCTGGCCGTGCAGCCCGGGCTGATCGGACAGCTCACATTGCTGCGCTCGGAGAGCCTGCGCTACGCGCCGGGTTTGAGCCTGGCTTGGCCGCGCGCCGTTCCGGTGATGGATGTCGCCATCATCGGCAGCGACGCCGAAGTGCCGCTGCCCCGTGCGTATCCGCTCGACGCGCAGCATGCGCCGGCCTCGCTCGCCGGCGTTGCCTTTGCGCTGCGCCCGCAAGGTGCGGCACTCGTGCTCGGCGCAAGCGCGTGGCAATCACCGGCACTCGCGGGCGCGGGGAATACCATCACCTGGGTCGGAGCCGGATCAGCGCGTGCTCGACATCGCACGCCAACGCGGCGCACGGTCGCCGCGCTACACGCTGATTTCCGACCAGCCGTATCGCCACCTTGCCATTACCCCGGCGCGCTACGACCTCATCGTGGCAGATCAAGCCTACAACGGGGCGATGCCGCCACGGAGGAATACGTGCTCACCGTGGAAGGCATCGCGCTGGCGCTGCAACGTCTCGCGCCGGACGGCCTGCTCGCCATCCCGCTGCGGCTCGAGCTGCCGCCGCGCCATCTGACGCGCATGCTCGCCACGATCAAAGAGGGGCTCGTACGGCACCGGCGCAGCGGCCCCGGCTGCGCACGCAGCCGCGCTGCGCGGCCTGCAGACACATCTGCTGCTGGTGTCGCCTGCGCCGCTGACCCAAGCGGACAGCACGGCTGCTGCGCGCATTCGCACGGACAATGGCAATTCGATTTCGACTGGCTCCCGGATGTGACGAGCGAGGAAGTCAATCACTATCACAAGCTCGAAGCGCCGATCTTTTTCGAAACCGCACGCGCGATCCTGACCGACGAGGCCACGCTGCCCGATGACGCAACTTGGTTCGCCACCGATCCGGCGACGCCTGGATCGGCCGTATCTCTGGCGCTCGCTGCAGTGGCAAAGGGCGCCGCATCTCGTCGCAACCATGGGGCCGCGCGCCATGGTCTACCTCGACTGGTCGCTCATTTTTTCCGCGGCCACCGTGGCTTTGGTGATGGTGCTCGCGTTCGTGATGATTCTCGCGCCGCTCGGCCGGATGCCCGCTATCCTGCCGCCGCTATCGCGTCTCAGCGTCGCCGCTTACTTCACCCTGCTGGGCCTCGGCTACCTGTTGATCGAGATCGCCGTGCTCCAGCGCGTAATCCTGTTCACCGGCCAGCCCGTGCTCGCGGCGTCGATCGTGTTCGCGATCTTTCTGATCGGGTCCGGAATCGGCAGCGTCCATGGCGCCCGAAGCGAGGACACGCCGTGCGGCGCTGCAGATGTTTGCCGCGGTCCGGAATCGGGTTCGTCATTGCCGCGGCGGCGTTGTGGCTAGCCACCGACACGCTGCTCGAACCATCGATCGACTCCGCGGCTCACCCTTGTAATCGCGCTGACTCTTCCGCTCGCCTGGCGCCATGGGCCGTCCGTTTCCCTGGGCCTTGCGGCAGCTCGCCGACCAGCCGCGATGGCTGCCCTGGGCGTGGGCCATCAACGGATTCGCCTCCGTCGCCGCGCGCGTCGCTCGCGCCGCTCATCTCGGTTCACCACGGCCAACCGGTTACGCTCGCCGGCGGCCTTCTCTCGCTACCTCGTCGCCCTGACGGTCGCCCTGCGCTGGACATCTGCGGGCACCTCGTTCATGAGTCAACGAAACCGGCGCGGGAGACTTTGGCGAGCTCTTCAGCGAACCCTGCTGGTTGACTTCGAGCTTACATGTCGCCGGCTTCCAAAGAAAATCTGATGCTCGTGGGCGTTCTTGACTCGCGCTGTAATCGATCTCGATTGCGGAACACGCGATGCTCTCCGGCAGGTGCAACCAGAACCACATGGCAGGTGAATGCTGCTTCCAGTCCCGGCCAGGAATACCGCTCGCGCGCGCAGACTCGACAGTGCCACCGAAGGGTGAAATGACCTGCTTGTGCTCCTCCTTACGATCGGTGGGTCCGTGTTGATTGCCCCCGGGCCATGAGCAGCACGTAGTAACAGCAGGGATTCGCCGCGCATAGTCCTGCTTCAGGACGAACCAGGGGCCGCTTGGCCACCTGTCCATCGGTCACATGGGCCATCCAGAATACAAACGCTATATCGCCCATCCTTGCAAATTTGTCGCCGATAAATGTCGCGATTTCGCAGCCCCCGCCGAAGTAGTGCGGGAGAGCGCTTTGGCTCGACAGCTCGGCCTGAAGCAAAAGCGAAGTAGCCGATAGCACTCGAAGATACAGCCCGCTCGAGACCCGGCAGCGCGCGACCCGGAGCGTTCCACGTGCCCCCGGAAATTTCCGCAGCGAGCGTGACGAAATCCATCGCGCCGCTGCCGCCTGCCCTTACCTCCCCAAACATCGCGCTTTTGGCAATGGCGGCTCGGTACCAGAATTGATGAAAAACCTCGCCATCCTTCAACCATCCGATAAAGGTGACTTCGTCGCGTGCTATCGGGTCGATCTGTGACAGGCAGGTCTCGATGATGGGCAGCGACAGCGGCGCATTCGAAGCAAGAGCCCGCAAGTCTGTGATTACCGCGGCGCGCAAATTCAACGTTGCCGGCCCATGCGATCACGCAATTGTCGCCAAGCAGCACGACCTTTTGGTTTAGTCCGAGAATGGACTCGGCCGATCCAGTCGGGAAGACGTTCTCGACCTCGCCAACGAGCGGAATGTTCGGCACTGGAGCGGGCCGCTCAGAGCTGATATAAGCAGATCGCCGAAAACGACGGGAATGTGACTCGAGCCCGACCGCGGCGATGAGTGTCATGCGGGTATCAGGTTAAATTGCCGAAGGAATGCTGCAAGCCAACGCCTGCTCGGGGTGGTCTAACGCAGGCCACGCACAAGTTAGTACGACAGCTTGCGGTCGAACTCTGACCCAAACCGCCGTTCATTGCAATGAGGGAAGAGGCTTGGTAGGCAATTACGGGCTTGCGCGGCTCGAACGCCAACAGCTAGAATGAGTCTATGGACCTTCTCTACGGCATACCCTTGCCGGACTGCTCGTCGTTGCGTGGCTGGCTGCACGTCGCGTGGCGAAAACGCCGACTGGCGCAGGCTCTGATTTCGGCGCCAAACGGCGGACGGTCCCGCGCGCGGCCGCTCGTAGGGCCTCGACACCGTGTCGCCGAGGTCAGATATGCACGCTACCGACTCCCCGACAGACGCAGCCGACACAATACGGAAAGCGACACGGGGCGGCATCGTAGCGAGTGCGCATCGGCTGGAGCCGACTCGGGCCGGCCCTCATCTTCTCGGAGACAGCAGACGCTCAGCGCCTCCAGATCCTGCGCGACCGATAAAGGGCGCACCAAGACTTGCGAGCGAGGAACACCGGACAATCAGGAGTGACCACCATGCAACTGTTCAAACTGGCGCTCTCTGCGCTCATGTTGCTCGCCTCGACGGTCGATTCACGCCCAGAGCACCGGCGTGGCCGACCAAGTCGATCCGATGGATCGTCCCGTACCCGCCCGGCGGCATCACCGACAACGCGACGCGCATGGTCGTGCAGAAGGTGGCAGAGCAGAACGGATGGACGATCGTAGTCGAGAACAAGCCCGGCGCGAATTCGATTCTCGGCGCCGACCTGGCGGCGAAGGCGGCGCCCGACGGCTACACGTTCCTGACCGTGATCGCCGCGCACGCGGCCAACGCCACGCTCTACGCAGGCAAGCTGCCGTTCGACGTGGTGAAGAGCTTCGCGCCCGTGTCGCTGGTCGGGATCGCGCCCCTCATCATGACCGCGAACAACGACCTGCCGGTCGAAGGACGTGAAGGAACTGATCGCCTATGCCAAGGCGAATCCGGGCAAGCTCTCCTTCGGTTCCTCCGGTGTGGGCGCGGCGGCACACCTGACCACGGAGCTCTTCAAGCAGACCGCGGGCGTCGACATGGTCCACGTCCCGTACAAGGGCACGGCGCCGGCGCTGCAGGACCTGATGGGCGGGAACATCCAGATCCTGGTCGACGTGCCCAGCACGCTGATGCCGCAGGTGCGCGCCGGCAAGATCAAGGCGCTCGGCATGTTTTCCGCCAAGCGGGTTGCCGGCGCCGCCGAGGTCCCGACCATTGCCGAAGCGGGCGGTCCGCCGATCGAGAGCTCGACCTGGGTATTGTTCCTCGCGCCGGCCGGAACGTCGCACGAGATCGTCAACCGGATTTCGGCCGAAACCGCAAAGGCAGTCGCCTCGGCTGACATCAAGGGCCGTTTCGAGACCATTGGCATCGAACCGGTCGGCAACACGCCCGGGGAAGCGGGCAAGTTCCTCGACGACGAAATCGCCAAGTGGGCGAAGGTGATTTCCACTGCCGGAGTGAAGGCGGAACGCCAGTAGGCGTGAGCTCTGCGGCTCGCTGATCCGGCGACGCCGAAGGTCGCGCAACTTGACAGGAGCGCATCGCCGAATACCCGGACTACGAGCGAGTCCGAAGCCGTTGGCGCGCGCTAGCCACGCGCAGAGCAAGTCCCGACGACGCGCGTTACTTCTTGAACTGAGAGGACGCTTTATCCAAGGCGTTCTTCATCGACGCCCATGCTGAGTCCATCCCGGCCTGCATGTTCTGCCACGCTGCTTCACTGGCCGTACGCATTTCCACCGCAATTTCTTCGTGTGCGGCGTCGCGGTTCGCGCGCATTGCCTTGAGCTGCTCGTCGTATTTGACGCGCGCGTCGGCGCTGATCTGATCACTCCTGGCCCTCAGCTTGTCGACCTCAGCGTCCCATTTCTGATTTGCGATTCCATCATCGTCGAAGTATTCGTCTTTCTTGCTCATAAGAGACTCCTTTGTTGGTTTGCGCATAATGGGTTGGCGGCCTACCGGCGGCGTTGCTGCCACTTGGTTTCCGGATCAACCGGGACGGATTCTGTTTTCTATGAGGAACCTTTTTTTCAGTCGATGATATTTGCTTGGTTACTACCTGGTCGTTCAAAAAGTGCACGGTGATGGTGGTCTTGTCGTCCTTCCAGACAGCCTCGCCACTCGAGAACCCGAGGAAGCTCCGGCCCTCGGCATCCACCGGCTCGCCCAAAATTTCCCGCACTTGCTTTTGCGTCATGCCTTCGTGAATCTTGTCGAAATTCTCCTGGTTTAGACGCGAGCCACAGGCGGCTAGGCACAGTACCAGGATGGCGCGGCACCCGAGCGAGCGACGGACGCCCGCATACCGGACTCCCGTGTATTTATTTCCTTTCCCGCCTTCGGACTCGGCTTCTGCCGCGTCCACTCGAAACTACTCAGGGATTATCCAAGAGCCGCCGAGCTGTTTGGCGCCCCTCGTGGTGCCCAATCCGCCGTGGCGCACGCCTGCGTCACCGGCGTTCGAGTAATCATACGCCGTTGGGGCTGAGCCGAGAGGATGCGCTCGAATGCTGGTTGCGAAAACGGGTAACGATCCGCAGAATACATTTTCCGGCGCATCGAATGCTCGCCCTCGCAATGCCCGCTACAGCTCCTGCCGACTCGAGGTTGCCCACGGGCACCGTCACCATCCTGTTCACGGACCTCGAGGGCAGCACAGCGTTGTGGGAACAATATCCTGTCGCGATGCAGGCTGCGCTCGCGCGCCACGACGAGACTGTTGCGTCATGCGATCGGGTCATTCGGCGGATGCATCGTCAAGAGCACGGGCGACGGTGTGCTTGCGGTCTTCGCGGCTGCAGCGGATGCGCTCGCGGCGTGCGTCGCCGCACAACGCGCTTTGCAGGCGCCCGAGGCGGACGCCTCGGACCCTGAGCCGGCGGCCTCGGATGCCGCGAATGCCGGTGTCGCTGAAAGTCCGGATGGGCTTGCACACCGGCGTGGCGGAACTTCGAGACGGCGATTATTTCGGTGGGTCGTTGAATCGCGCCGCGCGCATCATGTCCGCCGCGCACGGCGAGCAGGTCCTGCTCTCCGCGGCAACGGCGGAATTGGTGCGCGGACGTTTGCCGGAAGGTGTCACGCTGCGCGAGATGGGCGAGCATCGACTGAAGGGCCTGCTCGATCCGGAACGCCTGCTGCAGGTCGTCGCACCGGACCTGCGCGTCGATTTTCCTCCGCTGGCGTCACAGACGGGGCACAGCCTGCCGGCCGAGCGCGACGCCTTCGTCGGGCGCCGCGAGCCGTTGGCCGACCTGGCGCGACGCCTCGACGCGGGAGCGCGACTCATCTCGGTCCTGGGCCTCGGCGGCACCGGCAAGACGCGGCTCGTCACCCGGTTCGGGTGGGACTCGCTCGGAGAGTTCCCGGGCGGCGTCTGGTTCTGCGATCTGTCCGAGGCGCGAAGCCTGGATGGCATCGTGCATGCGGTTGCGCATGGGCTCGACGTGCCGCTGGGCAAGGACGATCCGGTGATTCAGCTCGGGCACGCGATCGCGGGGCGTGGCAAGTGCCTGGTGATCCTCGACAACTTCGAGCAGGTGGCGCGCCACGCCGAGGAAACGCTGGGCCGGTGGCTGAACCGCGCGATCGCTGCCCGCTTCCTGGTGACCACGCGCGAAGTGCTGGGGCTGCCCGGGGAAGAAGTCATCGCCTTGGCGCCACTGGCGCCGTCCGGACGCCGCAGCCCTGTTTCTGCGCAGGGCCGAGGCGGCGAAGCCGGGATTCGAGCCGAGCCCGGAGGATCAGGCGGCGATACCCTCGCTCGTGAAGTTGCTGGAGGGCCTGCCGCTGGCGATCGAGCTGGCGGCGGCGCGGGTGCGCGTGATGCCTCCGCGGACGCTGCTCTTGCGCATGAGCGAGCGGTTCAAACTGCTCTCGTCGGCCGGCGGGCGAGTGGACCGACAGGCGACGCTGCGTGCCGTGTTCGATTGGTCGTGGGACCTGCTGTCGTTGCCCGAGAAAGCTGCGCTGGCCCAGCTGTCGGTGTTCGAGGGCGGATTCACGCTCGAGTCCGTCGAAGGGATCCTGGACCTGTCCGCATACGACAACGCGCCGTGGCCCATGGACGCGCTGCAATCGCTGGTGCAGAAGTCGCTCGTCAGACAGGTGACGGACGATCGCTTCGATCTCCTCGTGAGCGTGCAGGAGTATGCGGCGGAGCACCTGCGCACCGCGGGACGCTATGCGGGGAGCGGCCCGGCGGCGTTGCTCGCTGCCGAAGCGCGACACGGCGCGTACTTTGCGGGTCTGGACGAAAAGGCGGCCATTGCCGATGCCTGCGCCGAGCTCGACAATTTCGTCGTGGCTTGTCGCCGAGCCGCGGCGCGAGGCGACGCCGATATGGCCGCGAGCACGCTGGAGGGCGCCTGGGCAGGGCTGAGTTTGCGCGGGCCATTCAGGGTCGGAGTCGAGCTCGCGTCCGTGGTGCAGGCCACTGCCCGGGCTCGGAGCAGCCGCGGCCGCCAAGGTGCGATTGGGTTGCGGGACGCGCGCTGCGGCCTCCGGAAAGGACGCTGAGGCGCACGCGCAGTTCGAGGCGTCGCTGGCGCAGGCCCGCGAGGTTGCGGACCGGCGCTGCGAGTGCCGCGCGCTCATCGGCCTCGCCGCCTGCGACAGCCACGCGGGTCGGATGGACGCGGCCCGCGCGCAATTCGAGGCGGCGCTGGTCATCGCACGCGAAATGAAAGATCGGACGTTGCAGAGCGACGCCCACAACGGTCTCGGCACCCTGGAGGTCGTTCCTCGGCAGGACCGGCGAGGCTCGAGCGCATCTCGAGACGGCGCTTGCCTCGGCCCGGGAGGCGGGGGACCGGGAGCGGGAGGGCCGCATCCTTGGCAACCTGGGTATTCTCTACGTCAACGCGGGAAGGATGGACGAGGCGCGGTCGCATGACGAAGCGGCGCTTGCCGTGGCACGGGAGATCGGGAACCGGCAGCTGGAAGGCAACACACTGTGCAACCTCGGTCAGCTGCACCAGGTGCAGGGACAGGTTCGCCGAGGCTCTTGAACAACTCGAGGCGGCGCTGGCCGTGGCCCGAGACCTGGGGCATGCCGCGTCTGGAGTGCGTCGTGCTGTGCAATCTGGGAATGGTCTACGACGGCCTGGCCCGTTTCGACGAGGCCAGGATCACTTCGAGGCGGCGCTGGTCATCGCCCGCGAATCGGGGGATCGGCGCCGCGAGGGTCAGTTTCTGAGCTACCTCGGCCTGCTGCACGCCCGCCAGGCCAATTTCGTCGACGCGCGCCATTGCCTGGATTCCGGCGAGGCTCTGCTGCGCGCAGTGTCCGACCGGATGAGCCTCGGCATCCTGCTGTGCAGCCGAGCCGAAACGGAACACCTTGCGGGGGTTGCCAACGCCGCGAGGGCCGCGCTTGCGGGCAGCGGACGCCATCGCCACTGAAGTCAAGGCGGGGCCAGATTCTGAACTGGGGCTCGCGCTCGCCCGTGTCCGGGATCTCCTCGGCAACGAGCAACGCTCGGGAATCGACAGCCCGATCTCGGAGTAGCCATTTGCGCGCAGCGGCTATGCGCTGGGTCGCCATCACCAGGGTCGTATTATCCGCCGGAGGGGAAGCAATATGCAGGGTAGGGCGGTGTGGCAAACTTGACGATGGCCACAATATACGAGCCCATAGCTGCAGTCGCTGCATTCCGTTTCGACAATTCGTTCGCTCGCGAACTCCAAGGGTTCTACGTTCCTCAACAACCTGCGGTCGTGCGCGCACCACGGCTGCTGTTTCTCAACGATTCGTTGGCGGCAGAGCTGGGGCTCGACCTGAACTCGCTCGATGCCGGCGCGAGGGCAGCGTTATTCGCCGGAAATATACCGGCCGACGGCGCAGAACCGCTGGCTCAGGCCTACGCAGGCCACCAGTTCGGCGGATTCTCACCTCAACTCGGGGACGGCCGCGCGCTTCTTCTCGGCGAGGTGATCGACCGGAAAGGACGCCGTCGCGACATCGCATTCAAGGGATCGGGTCGCACGCCGTTCGCCCGCGGCGGCGACGGCAAGGCCGCTGTTGGTCCCATGCTTCGAGAGGTGCTGATCGGCGAGGCCATGCACGCGCTGGGCATCCCACAACGCGCGCCCTCGCGGTCGCAGCGACAGGCGAGGAGGTATACCGCGAACACGTGCTGCCCGGCGCAGTGCTGACACGCGTGGCGGCGAGCCACATCCGCGTCGGGACCTTCGAGTTCTATGCCTCGCGCGGCGACGTGGAACGCGTGCGCAAACTGGCCGAGTACACGATCGCGCGGCACGATCCCGCGCTCGCGACCACGCCGCAGCCCTTCCTGGGCGCTGCTGCAGAATGTGGCCGAGCGTCAGGCTGCGCTGATCGCGCAGTGGATGAACGTGGGTTTCATCCACGGCGTGATGAACACCGGACAACATGGCGATATCGGGCGAGACGATCGATTACGGGCCGTGCGCCTTCATGGAGGCCTACGATCCCGCCACGGTGTTCAGCTCCATCGACCACCACGGACGCTACGCCTTCGGCAACCAGCCCAACATCGCGTGCTGGAACCTTGCACGCCTGGCCGAAACGCTGTTGCCCCTCTTGTCCGACGATCCCGAGCAGGCGGTCGCGATGGCCACCGAGGTCATCGTTGCGTTCCCGGCGCAGTACCGCAGACACCTGCTCCGCGGACAGCGCGCCAAGCTCGGGCTGCGTCGAGACGAACCGGACGACGACAGCGCCGATACGGCGCTGGTCGAAGACTGGTTGACTCTGCTTCATGCCGAGCGGGTGGATTTCACCCTCGGGTGGCGGCGGCTTGCTGACGCCGCTGCCGGCGACGAAGCGCCGCTGCGCGCGCTGTTTGCCGATGCGCGCGCGCCCGATGCATGGCTGGCCCGCTGGCGAGCCCGCTGCGCCAGCGAGAGCGGCAGCGCACAGCATGGCCTCGGCAATTGCAGGTCTCGAGCGCGCCAAGGCGATGCGCAGCGTCAATCCCATCGTCATCGCCCGCAACCATCGCGTGGAAGAGGCACTGGCTGCCGCGTCCGACCAGGACGATCTCGCGCCCTTTCGAACGATTGCTCGATGCTCTCAGGCAGCCGTACGACGAGGCACCCGAGTTGGCGCCTTACGCCGAGCCGGCGCCAGCCGCGGTGACAGCGTGCTATCGCACTTTCTGCGGCACCTGATCACTGAACCGGCAATAGCTTCTGCGAACGCCCCTCAGCCGCCGACCGCTCGTAGATCCAGTTGATGGCTTCGCCCGAGCCAAAGCGCACAGTCGCGGTGATCGCGCAATTCATTGTCGGTATTGGGATGCACAAAGACGTCGAGCTGCTCCGTGATTGAGTGCAAGCCAACCGACGACATCGGAAAACTGGCTCGGCGCAAACGCGATCTGGTAGCTCCATCGTGGATGGGGTCCGACTTCTCGCTCGTGAAAGCGGCCCATCTCAATGCTGCTTGCCAAATTGCGCTGTCACCACATCGCGAAATTCCCTGGCGGCATCGCGACTGTCCGCATCGAAATAGACATGCGCATGCCAGCTCGTGATACGCGACACGTCGAGATACGCCATTTCCGTTCCTCCTTCCCTTGGATATCATGCGACATCTCAAGAACGGATGTAAAGTGACGGTGTCTACATTCGGAATGATTTCCGGAATCTGATTTGCAGGGAGCAGTGTCATGCGTACAGTTGTCGTGGCAATAGGATGCTGTCTGGTTAGATCTGGTGATGGCGCAGGCGTATGGCCAGGCGGCGGCCGAATCGATCACACCGGTCAGACCCATGGTCTATGGGCTCGTGGCCGCTGTCGGCGAGGAATTCAGCGTTGTTTCCGCAAGGCCCAGCATCGGTAGCCACTTGAGCCCGTACAGACGCAGCACGATCGAAGTGCCGGATAACATCCTCAATCGGTTCGCCTTGCACGGACTGGACAAGGCGATCGCAAATATTGATCCCAAAAGCAAACGGATTTACATGACGCTTCCCGCTGCGCAGATGGCCGGAGTCGCGCCGTCACAACGCGAAAGTGTCGCGATCAGCAAGATCGTGTCGGAGCTGGAGAAGATGCCGCAACGGCTGGAATGGGACAGAATCGTGATTGTCACGCCGGCCTACATGTCGTTGGAGCGCGACCGAATGGCCAGCAAGTTGCAGGGATTTGGCCTTTTCCTGCAGCCACTCTGTCAAAGCGATTGGAGCTCGTGCGAATACGGATTCCGCCCGGGAAGTGGGCCCGAGGCTGTCACGCCGGAAAACAAAGTCATAGCGACAAATAGCTTTCTCGCACCATTTTCCTATTTAGAGGTGTGGATCCTGGATCCGAAAACCCTCGCGGTTCTCGACAAACAGGAGAGATTCGACAATCAAAAGCTTGCCGACCGGAGTGCCCGCATCCTAGACATCAGTCAAAACGACAACAGGGAGTTTCTCGTGAGCCGCGTTAACAGCTTGATCGAGCTATCTGTCGGCGAGGCGGTCATGCGTTCGAAATAAATCACCGAGGCAGGGTGGAAGTCGGCGAACCGAAGGTGGTCAATCCTGAGGACCCGAAAAAATAGCTTTCGGCCAAGACCTTCCTTCGTTGTGCGCGAGCTGCACAATAACCGCAACCTGGACGCCAAACGATGAACCTGCCCACTGCCGAGGAACTGGCCGCGCTGGCCGAATTCGACACGCCGACGATCTGCAACGCGCTCGAGGTCGTGATGCCGGAGACACGGAAGGGCGGCTACACCGTGCGTCCGCTGATATGCGGCTTTCCCGACATGGCGCCAGTGGTCGGCTACGCGCGCACGGCGACGATCCGCGCACAGCAACCACCCGCTGGGGCTCCCGCTGACGTGCGCAATCTGCGCCACGCGTACTACCGATTCGTCGACGCCGGGCCGAAGCCTTCGCTGATCGTCATCGAGGACCTGGACGGTGCCAATGCCGGTTACGGCGCATTCTGGGGCGAAGTGCAGTCGGCGATCCATCGCGGGCTGGGCGCTGTAGGCTTGGTGACGAATGGCTCGATCCGCGACCTGCCGCAATGGGCGCCCGGCTTCCAGGTGCTGGCGGGAAGCATCGGTCCGTCGCATGCTTTCGCGAACCTCGTCGCCTTCGACGTGCCTGTCACGATCGCAGGAATGCCTGTCCGCACCGGCGACCTCGTCCACGCCGATCGCCATGGCGCGGTCGTAATCCCGCCCGCGGCCGTCCGCGATCTGCCGGCGGCAGCACGGCAGGTCGCCGCGCGCGAGGCGCGCATCCTGGCTGTGCGCGCGCACCCGGCTGCACGGCGGAAAAGCTCATCGGCGTCTTCGAGGCGCTGGACGCCATCCACTAGCACGATCGTCACACGCGACTAAGCAGGCGACGGTGCGGCATCGCCTGGTGGTGACCCAGTGCCGAAACAGGTGGTGCTGTTGAGCGAAGTCGAACCACCGACCTACACATGCAGCTACGACAAAGCAACATCGAAAAGCTTGTCAGGACCACCTATGACGTACTGATCATCGGCGGGGGCATCAATGGCGCAGTCTCCGCCGCGGCGCTTGCGGGCAAGGTGTCAAGACCGCATTGATCGACAAGGGCGACTTTGCGGGGTTCACAAGCATGAACTCCTCGAATCTGGCTTGGGGAGGGATCAAATACATGGAGACCTATGACTTCGCCCTAGTCAGAAGCCTCTGCATGAGCCGGAATCACCTCATCGAGAACTATCCTTCGACCATTCAGGAAATACGCTTTCTGACGACCATTTCCAGGGGCTTTCGACATCATCCCTTGAAATTGTGGGCGGGGCATGGCTTTACTGGTTGATCGGCAAACTGCTTTACGCGGATTCCAAGGCTCTTGTCTGCGCAACAGATCCGGGGAGAAGAACCGGATTGTCAATACGAACGATTGCATCGGGGGATTCGAGTATTCCGATGCCTATCTGTACGACAACGATGCGCGATTCGTATTCAACTTCATCCGCTCCGCGCTGAGCCGTGGCTGCATCGCCGCCAACTATGTCGAATCGCTCGGCGGCGCGAGGAAAGCGATATCTGGACGATCAAGGCCAGAGAAGTAACCGAAGGAGGCGAGTTCGAGATCCGAGCCAAAGTCCTGATCAACGCCTGCGGGCCCGTACGTCGACCAGCACAACAAGCTGACCGGACAGCGGACCGAGCATCATCATGCGTTTTCCAAGGGCATACACCTGATCGTGAAGCGGCTCACCCCCAATCACCGCGTGCTGGCTTTCTTCGCGGACGACGGCCGGCTCTTCTTCGTAATCCCCATGGGCGCCCGAACTTGCATCGGCACCACCGATACCCGGGTCGACGATCCTGTCGTTCATGTCACGAATGAGGACATCGATTTTGTCCTGGGTAACATCAACAAGCGTCTCAAGTTGAACAAGCCCTTGACCCGCGACGACATCATTGCGACGCGCTGCGGAGTACGGCCGCTGGCGGTCAAGGCCGAGGCCGAAGGAACTCGGGATTTTCTGCAGCTTTCCCGGAAACACGCGCTCGATATCGACCTCCAGGGGAATCATGTCAGCATCTACGGAGGAAAACTGACCGATTGCATCAACGTGGGTAACGAGATCTCGCGATGCGGTGGACAGCATGGGTATCGATATTCCCGCATAAGGGTTACAAGTGGTATGGCGAACCGCCCGATGAGATAAAGGCGGAGTTCCTGCACCAGGCCGGACTGATGGATCTGGACGGCTACACTTCGCCGGAGTCGTCGGAGAAACTGACGACGCGGCTATGGCGGCGATACGGCGCTCAAGCCATCGGCTTGCTGGAAAACATGCGCGAAGATCCAGGCAGGCCGAAATATTGATCCGTGGAACCGAGTACATCCGCTGTGAAATTCACCAAGCCGCACGCAGGGAAATGATCGTCAAGCTGGAGGACTTTTTGCGGCGACGCTCCAAGATCGCCCTCGTCGCAGGGAAGGATGACATCAGGAACTCACCCGGCCTGATGGAGGCGTGCGAGATCCTGTTTGGAAATCAAGCCGTGGAAAAGTTTGACGAATATTTCCGGGATCAGAAAGCCAGCGAACCCGAAGTACAAATTTGACGGATACCCCGTAGTAGTAGCATCATCGAACGCCAAACTATTCGCCGCAAACGGCGACGTCCAGAAGGAGCACATCATGCCCGTTGCGACGAAGCGCGTCTTCCCAATGCTGGAAATCGCGCTGCTATTAGGAGCGTCGGTGGCAGTCGGCGCCGCCGAGATCCGCGTTGCCTGTTACTCTGACGGGAACGAGTGCGAAGTCACTCAGGATCTGGCCAAGCGCTTCGAGGCCCAGAACAGCGACGTCAAGGTCGTCATCGACAAGGTGCCGTTCAAGGCCATCGTCGAACAGCTGCCCGTGCAGCTCGCGGCCGGCGAGGGCCCGGACATCGCGCGGGTCACCGAATTGGCCGGATTGTCCAAGTACTACCTCGACATCACGCCGTACGTGAAGGATCCGAAATACTGGGAGGCCAACTTCGGCACGACGCTGCCGTGGCTGCGCCCGTCCGCTTCTGACCGCGGGATCTACGGGATGATGACCCAGCTGACAGTCACCGGTCCTTTCGTCAACAAGACGCTGTTCGAGCAGGCCAATATTCCGCTCCCGGGCCCGAAGGCAACGTGGGATGACTGGGCCGCTGCCACGCGCAAGGTCGCCAAGGCGACCCAAGTGCCCTTTGCGATGGCCTGGGACCGGAGCGGCCATCGCTTCGCCGGTCCCGCGATCAGCATGGGCGCCAAGTACTTCGACGCCAAGGGTAACCTCGTTGTCGATGACGGCTTCAAGAACGCCGCAAAAAACTCTATGACTGGAGCCGTGACGGCACGATGCCCAAGGAAGTCTGGGGCGGTGCCGGCGGTTCAAGCTATCGCGACGCGTTCGAAGAATTCGCCAACGGCCGGGTTGTGATGTACCTGTCCGGTAGCTGGCAGATCGCGCCGGATGGATATCGCAGATCGGCAAGAACTTCGACTGGATCGCTGTGCCGAATCCCTGCGGTGTCGCGACCTGCACGGGCATGCCGGGTGGCGCGGCATTTGTCGCGTTGAAACGCACCAAGAGCCCGAAGGACGTCGGGCGCTTCCTCGACTTCCTCGCCAGCGAGGCGGTCTACGCGGAGTACATGGCACGCACGCAGAACATCCCGGCGCACGCCGCGGTTGCCAAGAAAGGGCGTCGAATACAAGATCTCGCCGCAGGCGAAGGCCGTGCTCGACACGTTCGTCGGCGAAGTGCCGAAGCTTTCACCGGTGGCCTATCAGATCCAGGGCTACAAGCTGAACCGCGCCATATTCAATCCGACGGCCGCGCGCCTGGGTCAGGCTATCGCCGGTGAAATGTCGCTCGACGATGCGTTAAAGCGGATCCGCAGCGACGTCGACGAGCAGGTAAAGGCGTCCGCGAAGTAACTCGGGAGGAGCGCTGCCGCATGAGCGCTTCCCGCAATCCGCTACTGGCGGCCACCGCCTCTGTCGCCGGCGCCGTGCTCAACCTGGTGGACGTGCCGATGCGCGCGCTGCAGCGCGCGCTCGGCGTGCCGCGTATCGGCTGGATGTTCGTCGCGCCGAACCTCGTCATCCTCGGTCTTTTCACGTTCCTGCCGATCGTCATCAATTTCTACTTCGCGTTCAGTGGCGGCGTGGAGTTGTATCCGTCGCAGCGCCCGTTCACCGGGCTGGACAACCTCGAAACACTGTTCGATTGCGGCAATTACCTCGATCCTTCCACGTGCCGCCAGGATATTTTCTGGCGGGCGATCTACAACACCGCGTTTTTCGCGGTGGTCCAGGTCGGCTTGATGGTGTCGTTCGCGCTCGTCACGGCGCTGGTGCTAAACCGCAAGATCATCGGTCGCGGCTTCTTCCGCGGCGTCTTCTTCTACCCCGTCCTGCTGTCGCCGGTCGTCGTCGCGCTGATCTGGAAATGGATGCTGCAGCGCGAAGGCGTGCTGAACGCGCTCATGGTCGCCGCCGGCGCCGCGCCCGTGGAGTGGCTGACCGAGGCCAGCTGGGCGTTCTTCTGGAGCGTGTTCGTCAGCATCTGGGCGCACATGGGCTTCTACACGCTGATCCTGCTCGCTGGCTTGCAGGCCATACCGGCCGACGTCTACGAGGCGGCGGAGATGGATGGGGCCACGCCGTGGCGCCGCTTCTCGCGCATCACGCTGCCGCTGTTGATGCCCAACCTCGTCGTCGTGCTGGTGCTGGGGATGATCCGCGCCGTGCAGGTATTCGACGAAGTGTTCGTGCTGACCGGCGGTGGGCCAGGGTCGGCGACCACGTTCATCGTGCAGTACATCTACCAGACGGGTTTCGCGGAAGCGATCCACCAATACGGACTGGCGGCTGCTGCGTCGCTCGTGCTGGCGCTCTCGCTGCTCCTCCTGACGCTGGTCCAGTTGCGGTTGACGAACAAGACGCTCGCTGGCAAAGCAGGACGCGACGATGGCTAGCCTCAGCACCCTGCTGACGGCGCGACGCGGTCGCGGCCGCTTCGATTGGACCGACTGGGTATCGTATGGGTACCTGGTGCGTCGGGTTGCTGTTGATGTTCGGCCCGGTGCTGTGGCTCGTGCTGTCGTCGTTCAAGACGCGGCGCCGCGCTGAACGAATTTCCGCCGCAGCTGTTGCCCTATGGCCAGGCCGTGGTGTCGGTGCCGGGTTTCGACAACCCGCTGCCGCTGTTTCGCGTGAAGCTGCCCGATGGCCAGGAGCGCGTCATGGCCGAAGCGCGGCGCATTGGCATCATTGCAACGATGGTGGACCCGAAGGCGCCGGGCGAGGAAGCCAGGGTCAACATCAAGGATCGCCAGCGTGTGCGGGAGTTCCGCCTTGCAACCGAGAACTACACCGACGTCTTCGGCAAATTCGCGTTCGCCCGCTTCCTGTGGAATACCGTCTTCATCACCGTCATCGCCACGCTGATCACGGTGCTGATCAATGCGATGGCGGCCTTCGCGCTGTCGAAGTACAAATTCGCGGGGCAGAAGTGGGTGTTCCTCCTGATCATCTCGACGTTGATGATTCCGCCGACCATCATTCTCGTTCCCAACTTCCTCGTCGTGGCGGAACTGGGGCTGCTCAACAGCCTGTGGGGCGTGATCTGGCCGGCCGTGGCGACGCCAACCGGTGTGTTCCTGTTACGGCAGTACATGCTGACCATCCCCGACGAACTGCTGGACGCCGCCCGGATGGACCACGCGAGCGAGTGGCGCATCTTCTGGCGGATCGTGCTGCCGCTGGCGGCGCCGGCGATCGCGGTCCTCACGATCTTCTCCGTGATGTGGCGCTGGAACGATTTCCTGTGGCCGTTGATCGTGCTGTCGAAGACCGAAAACTTCACGCTTCAACTCGCGCTCAACGCCTTTCAGGGCGAGCTTACGACCGAATGGCACTACCTGCTCGCGATGACGGTCATCACGCTGCTGCCGATCACGCTGGTGTTCGCGTTCCTGCAGAAACACATCACCACCGGCATCGCCTCCAGCGGAGTGAAATGAGCAATTTGGGACAAGGAACAATGCCATGGCCTCGCTGACCCTTACGAACATCGTCAAGCGCTACGGCACGACGACCATCATCCACGACGTCGATCTCGCGATCGCGGACGGCGAGTTCGTCGTGTTCGTCGGCCCTTCGGGCTGCGGCAAGTCGACGCTGCTGCGCATGATCTCGGGCCTCGAGTCGGTGACCACCGGCGACCTGCTGATCGACGGCAAGCGTGTCAACGACGTGTCGGCGGCGCAGCGCGGACTGGCCATGGTCTTTCAATCGTACGCGCTCTACCCGCACATGACGGTCTACCAGAACCTGGCCTTCGGGCTCGAGAACCTGCGCGCGCCGCGCGCGGAGATCGAGACCAAGGTGCACTCGGCGGCACGCATGTTGAAGCTGGATACCCTGCTCGACCGCCGGCCGACGCAGTTGTCGGGCGGTCAACGACAGCGCGTGGCCATAGGCCGTTGCGATCGTCCGCGACCCGACCATCTTCCTGTTCGACGAGCCGCTGTCGAACCTCGACGCGGAGTTGCGCGTGCAGATGCGCACGGAGATCACCGGTCTGCACGACCGCTTGGGCACCACGATGGTCTACGTCACCCACGACCAGGTGGAGGCGATGACCATGGCCGACAAGATCGTCGTGCTGCGCGCGGGTCGCATCGAGCAGGTCGGCTCGCCGCTCGCGCTCTACAACAATCCGCGCAATCGTTTCGTCGCCGGCTTCATCGGTTCGCCGCAAATGAATTTCCTCGACGCGAGCGTCGTGGACCATGGGCCCGCCGGCGTGCATGTCGCCCTTGCCGCTGGCGGCGCCGCCTCGGTCGCGGCGATACCGGTCAACGCCGATGGCGTGCAGCCCGACACGAAAGTCGCGCTGGGTGTCCGCCCGGAACACGTCGTTGTGGGCCGGGCCAATGAGCCGGCGCTGGAGATGTCCGCCACGATCGAGCGGACCGAGCAACTCGGCGCCGCGACATTCCTCTATTGTCACTCTGGCCAACAACGATCGTCTGACGGTACACGTGCCGGGGCAGCTCGCGCACCGTGCCGGCGAGACCATCACGGTCAGCGCTCCGGTCGCGGTCACGCATCTATTCCGCAGCGACGAAGGCGAAGCCGCGCTGCCCCGTCACGACCTGAGGAAGGCATAGCGAGTGCAGCCGCTGGTCAACGCCACATTCGGTGGCCGCAATGACGACGGCGTTCGTTACGATTTCGAGGACGGCTGGCAATGCCGGATTTACGTGCTCGCCGATGACCTGCTGCGCGTCCTCTTCGTCCGCAACAGTGTGCCGAAGGAACCGCGGACGTGGATGATCGCGCCGGACGGAGTCGACGTGCCGTGGGCGGGGCGCGATCGTTTCGACGTGTCCCCATTCGAGCGTCCGGAGTTCACGTTTGCCGATCGCGGCACGGAAGTCGTGATCGCCACTCGCCAAGTCGGGCTGCGCGTCACCCTGCGCCCCTTCGGCCTGCGGTGGACGACGGCCGACGGCGCACCGTTCGCTGCCGATCGTCCGACGCAGGCGTACCAATGGAGTGAGCAGAACGGTGTTGTGCGCCACTACATGGCTCGCGCGACCGGCGACCGTTTCTTCGGTCTGGGCGACAAGACCGGTCCGCTCGACAAGCATGGGCGGCGGTTTCGCACCGTCGCGCTCGATGCGCTCGGCTATAACGGCGAGACATCCGACCCGCTTTACAAGCATTGGCCGTTCCTGATCGCGCAGGCGGCCGCCTCGGGCGTCAGCTGCGGCTTTTTCTACGACACCCTGGCCGCGACGACCTTCGACCTGGGCTGCGAGTACGACAACTACCATGACTTCTATCGCTACGCCGAAATCGACGATGGTGATCTCGACTATTACGTCTTCGTAGGCCCGCGCGTCCGCGACGTCGTGCGCAAGTTCACTGAGCTGACCGGTCGAATGGCTTTCGGCCCGCGCTGGAGCCTGGGCTATGCCAACACGGCGATGAGTCTCACCGATGCGCCGGATGCCCACGCGCAACTCATCGGTTTCGCCAACAAGGTCGCGGAACACGACGTACCGCTGTCCGCGTTCCATTACGGTTCCGGTTACACGCAGCATCGGCAAGCGCCGCTACGTCTTCACCTGGAATCGCGACAAGTTCCCGGAGCCGCGCGCGGCGATCGACAAGTTCCGGCAGCAGAACATTCGCACGGTCGTCAACTTGAAACCCTGTCTGCTCGACGACCACCCGGCTTACGCCGAAGTCGCAGCGCGCCAGGCGTTCGTGAGCGACGCGCGCACAGGCCGGCCCTGCGTCGGCCAGTTCTGGGACGGCCAGGGCGCGCATATCGACTTCACGCATCCCGACGGCATCAGCTGGTGGCAGGACGGCCTGACGCGTCAAGTGCTCGATTACGGCATCGATGCCGGCTGGAACGACAACAACGAATTCGAGATCTGGGACGACTTCGGCGCCTCGCATGGCTTCGGCACGCCTCTTCCGATCGAGCGCTCGCGGCCGTTGCACCCTTTGCTGATGACCCGCGCCACCTACGAGGCCCAGGCGGCGCATCGGCCGGACGAACGGGTGTATACCGTCACGCGTGCCGGGCCGCCGGGCATACAGCGGTACGCGCAGACCTGGTCGGGCGACAACACGACCAGCTGGCACATGCTGCGCTGGAACATCCGCATGGGGCTTTCGATGAGCCTTTCCGGCATGTTCAATACGGGCCACGACGTGGGGGTTTTTCGGACCGGTGCCGGATCCGGAATTGCTCGTGCGCTGGGTACAGAACGGGTGTTTTTCCCCGCGCTTCATCATGAATTCCTGGAAGGCAAGTGGCGAGGTCAACACGCCATGGTTGCATCCCTCTGCGCTGGGCCCGATTCGCGAGGCTATTCGTTTCCATTATCGGTTGTTGCCTTATCTCTACACGCTCTATCGGCGCGCGGCGCAGCAGGGCGAGCCGATGCTGCGTCCGCTGTTTTACGAATTCGAGGACGATCCGCGCGCCTATGCCGACACCGACGATTTTCTGCTGGGTCCCAGCCTGCTGGTGGCTAACGTCGTCGAGCCGGGACAGCGCGAACGGCGGGTCTACCTGCCGCCCGTCGCGGGAGGTTGGTTCGATTTCTGGAGTGGCACGCCGCACGCGGGTGGGCAGGATATCGTTGTCGCCGCACCGTTGGATGCCATGCCGTTATTCGTTCCGGCCGGGGGCATGATCCCCATGACTGAACCCCGCGATTACACGCGCTTGCACGATGAACCGTCGCGGGCGTTGCGAGTGTTCCCGGCGCAAACCGACGGCACCAGTACGTTCACGCTGTACGAGGACGACGGCTTGTCGCTGGCTTATCGTAAAGGAGAATTCGCCGAGGTCGCATTCGAACTTTCGACCACGCGCGATTCGATCGCGCTGTCTGCGGCGAAGACCGGACGCTACGCCCTGCCTTATACGCGCATCCGAGTGGTGTTGCCGGAACGTGAACACCGGCGCATCGCGCTTGACGGCAACGGTGTCGAGCTGACGGTAGGGGACTGATCAAACGCATTGGCTGGTCGTTTGGATGAGGATTCCGATCATGGCAAGGAAATCTGTCAAGCAAGACCCTTCAAAACTCCGCTCCCGCAAGTGGTTCGCCAATCCGGACAATCCCAACATGACGGCGTTGTACCTGGAGCGCTACATGAACTTCGGCCTGAAGCGTGAGGAGCTGCAGGCCGGCAAGCCCATTATTGGCATCGCCCAATCGGGGTCGGACCTATCTCCCTGTAACCGCCACCACCTCGAGCTTGCCCATCGCGTACGCGAAGGAGTTCGCGAGGCCGGCGGCATTGCGTTCGAATTTCCGGTGCATCCGATCCAGGAAACCGGCAAGCGCCCGACCGCCGCGCTGGACCGCAACCTCTGCTACCTCGGGCTGGTGGAGACTCTTTACGGCTACTTCATCGACGGCGTGGTGCTCACCACCGGCTGCGACAAGACGACGCCCGCGCAACTGATGGCGGCGGCGACCGTCGACATCCCGGCCATCGTGCTGTCCGGCGGACCGATGCTGAACGGCTGGTTCCGCGGCGAACGCACCGGCTCGGGCACCATCGTCTGGAAGGCGCGTGAGCTTCTGGCGGCGGGCGAGATCAACAGCGAGGAATTCATCGAGCTCGTGGCCTCCTCGGCGCCGTCGGCGGGCCACTGCAACACCATGGGCACGGCATCCACCATGAACTCGCTTGCCGAGGCGCTGGGCATGTCGCTGCCCGGCAGCGCAGCGATCCCGGCGCCCCACAAGGATCGCGCGGTGAACGCCTACGAATCCGGCAAGCGCATCGTCGAGATGGTGTGGGAAGACCTGCGTCCCTCGAAGATCATGACCCGCGAAGCCTTCGAGAACGTGATCGTCGTCAACTCGGCGATCGGCGGCTCGACCAACGCGCCCATACATTTCAACGCGATCGCCAGCCATATCGGGGTGAAGCTCGGACAACGACGACTGGGAGAAGATCGGTTACGACATCCCGCTGCTGGTGAACCTCCAGCCGGCCGGCGAGTACCTGGGTGAGGAATACCATCGCGCCGGCGGCGTGCCCGCTGTGGTCGGCGAGCTGATCAGGGCCGGAAAGATCCGCAAGAACACACTGACCGTCAACGGCAAGACGCTCTACGAGAACTGCAAGAACGCGCCAATCGAGGACGAGAAGGTGATCTGGCCGTACAACAAGCCGATGAAGCAGAAGGCCGGGTTCTTGAACCTCAAGGGCAACCTGTTCGACAGCGCGATCATGAAGACCAGCGTGATCTCGGACGCCTTCCGCAAGCGTTACCTCTCCAATCCGAAGGATCCCAATGCTTTCGAGGGCAGGGCGATCGTGTTCGATGGCCCGGAGGATTACCACCACCGCATCGACGATCCGAAGCTCAAGATCGACGACACGTGCATGCTGTTCGTGCGCGGCACCGGCCCGGTCGGCTACCCGGCTCCGCCGAAGTAGTGAACATGCAGCCGCCCGCAGAGCTGATCAAGCACGGCGTGACCGAATTGCCATGCGTCGGCGACGGACGGCAGTCGGGCACGTCGGGCTCCCCTTCGATCCTGAACGCCTCACCGGAAGCGGCGACCGGAGGCGGCCTCGCGATCCTGAAAACCGGTGACCGGATACGCATCGATCTGAACAAGCGCACCGCCAATATCATGATCAGCAAGGCGGAGTACGACAGCCGCAAAAAGGCGCTGGCGAAGCAGGGCGGTTTCAAGATTCCCGCCAGCCAGACGCCCTGGCAGGAAATCCAGCGCGGCATGGTGGACGAGCTTTCGCACGGGATGGTGCTCAAGCCTGCGGTCAAGTATCAGCGGATTTCGACGAGTAAAGGAACGCCAAGGGACAATCACTAGATGGTGCTGTTGAGTGGGAGTCGAACCACCGACGCTACGCGGCTCGAATAATTGCGGAGCACAGAAGTTTGCAGATCGACGTTCTAACCAATTGCAGTCTTAAGGATTTGATCCCGTCAGGAGGTTAATTGTGAAATGGGCGGTTATGTATCTCGTTGGTTTTGTTGTCCTCATTGGCGGCGTTCTGGCCGCGCTCTGGAAATTGGGTATTCTGGATAGCATCGGCACAACGTGGACAGTGATCGGAGTCGTGATTGCAATCGGCCTTGGCATCATGATTGCAGTCTCCCATAGTGGCAGCAAAGAAAACATCGAAATCGACCGGAAGTGACCGACTCGTGCACGGTTCGAACAGGGATGGCCAGGATCGCGAAACCCGTGCTAGGCGAAACGTCGGCGTAGGGTCCGCGGCAGATTGACGACCGCATCGGGCGCAGCGCTGCCGCCGGTAGCGCGATTTGTCATTTCGTCGACGAGACGCGCGACCGTGCCCTGTTGCGGCAGTGAGATGCCAAAGTGCAGCAACGCGTCGCCGCGATAGATCGCCAACGTCGGAAAATTCTCAACGTCGATGTCTCCGCATACATCGCTGTCGTCCTCGATGTCCAGCCATGCGAAGACGATATGGGGCCGTGCTTCGGCAATCCGCTCAAAGCTCGCCCGGAACTCGTTGCAGGTATCGCACCATGCGGCGCAGAGCGCTACGACGACGAGCGACGAGCCCTCGGTCCAGTGCGTCAACAATTCCCGTACCTCGTCGGGAGCCGTCGTCAGTACCCGCATGTGCGGAAACTCGGTGTCATGTGCGTTAAGGCTGCCCGATAACTTCTCTGCCCCGCAACTGGGTCTTACCTCCTCCCCGTTGAGGAGATAAAGGCTCAGAATTGACAGAGTGCGGTCGGAATTGACAGAGTGATCGCGACGTTGCGTCGCTAACGCACTGAATTTTGGTGCTGTTGAGTGGAGTCGAACCACCGACCTACTGATTACGAATCAGTTGCTCTACCAACTGAGCTACAACAGCCCGGAGTGAAAGTCGGCGCATATTCTCAGGCGCCGGCAAATCGAGAACCTAGAATTATACCGAACCCAGCCCGAGGCCGCGAGGCGGTAGCATAGCCGCGCTCGGTGACCGCCTTCATGACCGTCTCGCGCTATCTCATCGGATTCCACGCCGTCGCAGCGCGCCTGCGCCAGCGCGCCGAAGGCGTGCAGGCGATCTACATGACGGCAGCGCGCCACGACCGCGCGCGCCCGCGAGATCGTCGAGCTCGCACAAACGCTCGGCATCGACGTTCACGCGGTCGACGACGCGCGTCTTTCTCAACTGGCCGAGGGCGAAGTCCATCAAGGCGTCGTCGCACAGGTTCAAGGTGAGTCGCTGCGACAAACCATTGAAGAGATCCTGGACGCGCTGACCACTCCACCATTGCTTTTGCTGCTCGACGGCGTGACCGATCCGCACAACCTGGGCGCATGCCTGCGCAGCGCCGACGCGTTCGGCGTCGACGCGGTGATCATTCCCAAGGATCGCGCGGTCGGCGTGAACGCGACGGTGGCCAAGGTCGCGTCCGGCGCCGTCGAGACCGTGCCCGTCGTCACCGTCACCAACCTCGCGCGCACCATGCGCGACTTGAAGGAGCGCGGCGTCTGGCTGGTGGCCGCCGAAGCCGAAGGCAAGGAAAGCCTGTTCGACGCCGACCTTTCCGGACCGATCGCCTGGGTGCTCGGCGGCGAGGGCGGCGGCTTGCGGCGCCTGACGCGGGAGCTTTGCGACCGCAGCGTCAGCATCCCGCTGATGGGCAGCGTCGCATCGCTCAATGTCTCGGTTGCCGCCGGCATCTGCCTGTACGCAACCCGGCAGCAGCGCAGCCGGGCCAGTGGCTAGCACAGCGAGAATTTGCCTAGTCCGCGGCGCGCGGCTAGCATGGGCGCGTTCAGGGTGCCGCGTGGCACCCGACGTTCCCTGAGGACCCATCATGCTCCAGCTATCGCTCCACCGCATTCTCTCGCGTACCGGCCATTGCGCTCGGATTAGCGTTGGCCCTGCTGCCTCTCGGCGCGGCAGCGAAAGGCAACCTCGTGTTTTGCTCGGAAGGCAGTCCCGAGGGCTTCCAGCCGCAGTTCTTCACCACCGGAACCACCTTCGACGCGGCGTCGGTGCCGATGTTCAACCGGCTGGTCGAGTTCGAGCTCGGCACGACGAACATCGTCCCGGCGCTCGCGGAATCGTGGACGATTTCGCCCGACGGCAAGACCTACACCTTCAAGCTGCGCAAGGGCGTCAAGTTCCACAGCAACGCGAACTTCACGCCGACGCCGCGACTTCAACGCCGACGACGTGCTGTTCTCGTGGAACCGCATGGCCGACGACAATCATCCGTTCCACAAGATGACCGCCGGCCAGACCTTCGCGTACTACGACGACATGGGCATGAAGAACATCGTCGACAACGTCGAGAAGATCGACGACTACGACCGTGCGCTTCAACCTCAAGCGGCCCGAGGCGCCGTTCCTGGCCGACATGGCGATGGACTTCGCGTCGATCCTGTCGAAGGAATATTTCGAGACGATGCAGAAGAAGGGCACGCCCAACGCCGCGGACGTCTATCCGATCGGCACCGGGCCGTTCGAGTTCGGCTCCTACCAGAAGGACGCGACGATCCGCTACAAGGCGTTCGACCAGCCACTGGAAGGGCCGTCCGAAGATCGACAACCTGATCTACTCGATCACCCGCGACGCGACCGCGCGCTACGCCAAGCTCAAGACCGGCGAGTGCCAGGTGATGGCGTTCCCGAAGCCCGCCGATCTCGACGAGATGAAGAAGGATCCGCAGCTCACCGTGCTGCAGAAGGAAGGCCTCAACATCGGCTACATCGCGTTCAACACCGAGAAGAAGCCGTTCGACAACAAGCTCGTGCGGCAGGCGCTGAACCTCGCGACCAACAAGGAGGCGATCCTCAAGGCCGTCTACCTGGGCAACGGTCAGGTCGGCGAAGAATCCGATCCCGCCGATCCTGTGGAGCTACAACAACGCGGTGCAGGATTACCCGTACGATCCGGCCGAAGGCCGAAGGAGTTGCTCGACGCAGGCCGGCTATCCCGAACGGCTTCGAGGTCGAGCTGTGGTACCTGCCGGTCACGCGGCCCGTACAACCCCGACGGCAAGCGGATGGCCGAGATGATCCAGGCCGACTGGGAGAAGGTCGGCGTCAAGGCCAAGCTCATCGACCTACGAGTGGGCCGAGTATCGCAAGCGCAGCGAAGGCCGGCGAGCATCAGGTGATGATGTTCGGCTGGTCGGGCGACAACGGCGATCCGGACAACTTCTTCGTGCCGCTGCTCGGTTGCGAGGCGGTCGAAGGGCGGCGGCAACATCGCGCGCTGGTGCAACAAGGCGTTCGAGGACCTGATCATCAAGGCCGCGCAGACGCCGAAGCAGGCCGACCGCGCCAAGCTCTACGAGCAGGCGCAGGTGATCGTCAAGGAAGAAGCGCCGTGGATCACGGTCGCGCACTCGATCCGCTTCGACCCGGTGCGCAAGGAAGTCAAGGGCTACAAGATGGACGCGACCGCGCATCACTACTTCAACAGCGTCGACATGGCGACGCCAGCACCGAGTCGACCGCGCCGTGACGTCCGACCGACGGCTGCGCCTGGATGCCGTCAAGTCGTCATCCCCGCGAAAGCGGGGATCCAGCGTCGTTGAACGAACGCCACTGGTTCCCGCGTTCGCGGGAACGACGCATGCGATGAGCGGCGCTGGCCTGCTGCTGGATAACGCGCTGGCCAGTCGCATGCTCGCCTTCATCCTCCGCCGCGCCGCGCTGATCGTCCCGACGTTCATCGGCGTGACGCTGCTCGCGTTCGCGCTGATCCACCTGATTCCCGGCGATCCGGTCGAGAACCTGTCCGGCGAGCGCGGCATGGATCCCGCGCGGCGCGAGCGCCTGCTGCACGAGTTCGGGCTCGACCGGCCGCTGCCGGTGCAGTACGCCGAATACGTCGGGCAGGTGCTGCAAGGGCGATCTCGGCACGTCGCTGACCACGCACGAGCCGGTGCTCGACGGAATTCCTGACGCTGTTTCCCGGCGACGGTCGAGCTCGCGTTCTTCGCGATGCTGTTCGCGGTCGTGCATCGGGCTGCCGGCGGGCATCTGGCGCGCGCTCAAGCGCAACACCGTCGCCGACTACGCGGTGATGGGCGTGTCGCTGACCGGCTACTCGATGCCGATCTTCTGGTGGGCGCTGCTGCTGATCCTGTTCTTCTCGGTGCAGCTGGGCTGGACGCCGGTGTCGGGCCGGATCGCCGTCGAGTTCGACGTGCCGGCGGTCGACCGGCTTCATGCTGATCGACGCGCTTGCGCAGCGGCGAGCCGGGCGCGTTCCGCTCGGCGCTGTCGCATCTCATCCTGCCGGCGATCGCGCTGGGCACGATTCCGCTGGCGGTGATCGCGCGGATGACGCGCTCGTCGATGCTCGAGGTGCTGCGCGAGGACTACGTGCGCACCGCGCGCGCCAAGGGCTTGCCGTACTGGCGGGTGGTGCTCGTGCACGCGCTGCGCAACGCGCTGATCCCGGTGATCACGGTGATCGGCCTGCAGGTCGGCCTGCTGCTGTCCGGCGCGATCCTGACCGAGACGATCTTTTCCTGGCCGGGCGTGGGCAACTGGCTGATCCACGGCGTGCAGTCGCGCGACTATCCGGTGGTGCAGGGCGGCATCCTGCTGATCGCGACGATCGTCATCAGCGTCAACCTGATCGTCGATCTGCTCTACGGCGTCATCAATCCGCGGATCCGGCATGCCTGATGACCGACGCTCAGCGATGCCGCATGCCGGCGGTCGACGCGGACGCCGGGTCCGCTGGCGCGAATTCTGGCAGGCGTATTCGCAAAGCCGCGGCGCGCTGATCGGGCTCGGCCTCTGGTCGTGCTGCTGATCCTGCTCGCGGTCGTTCGCCGACGTCGTCGCGCCGCATCCGCCCAACGAGCAGTATCGCGACTTCACGCTGACGCCGCCGGCGTGGCGATGGCGGCGGCAACGCGCGACTTCATCCTCGGCACCGATCCAGTCGGCCGCGACATCCTGTCGCGGCTGATCCACGGCACGCGGCTGTCGCTGCTGATCGGCCTCATCTCGGTGGCGATCTCGCTTGTCGCTCGGCGTCGTGCTTGGCACTGGTCGCCGGCTATTTCCGCGGCCTGACCGAGACGATCGATCATGCGCCTGATGGACGTGATGCTGGCGCTGCCGAGCCTGCTGCTCGCGATCGCCGTCGTCGCGATTCTCGGGCCCGGGCCTGATCAATGCGATGTACGCGATCGCCATCGTGCTGCTGCCGCACTACGTGCGGCTGACGCGCGCGGCGGTGATCGCCGAGGCCGGCAAGGAATACGTCGCATCGTCGCGGATCGCCGGCGCCGGCGCCGCTGCGGCCTGATGTTCAGCACGATCCTGCCCAATTGCCTGGCGCCGCTGATCGTGCAGGCGACGCTCGGCTTTCTCGACGGCGATCCTCGATGCCGCGGCGCTGGGCTTCCTCGGCCTCGGCGCGCAGCCGCCGACGCCGGAATGGGGCTCGATGCTCGCCGGCGCGCTCGAGTTCATCCAGCGCGCGTCGTGGGTGGTGACGTTTCCCGGGCTCGCGATCCTGGTCACCGTGCTCGCGTTCAACCTGATGGGCGACGGCTTGCGCGACGCGCTCGATCCGAAGCTCGAAGCGCTGACGAGGACGTAGCGATGGCGCTGCTCGAAATCGAAGGACCTGCACGGTCGAGATTCGGCAGCCGAGGCCGCGCCGCTCGTCGCGGTCGACGGCGTCGATCTCGACGCTCGACGCCGGCGAGATCGTCGGCTGCGTCGGCGAGTCGGGCTCGGGCAAGAGCGTCACCGCGCTGGCGCTGATGGGGCTGGTCGATTTTCCGGGCCGCGTGCGCGCGCAAGCGGCATGCGCTTCGCCGGGCGCGATCTGCTCGGCGCTGTCCGATCGCGAGCGGCGCGGCGCTCGATCGGCAAGGACATCGCGATGATCTTCCAGGATCCGCTGGCGAGCCTCAATCCCTGCTTCACGGTCGCCTTCCAGTTGACGGAGACGCTGCGCGTCCACGGCACCGACGCGGAGCGCGCGCAGCGCCAGCGCGCCGCGCGCGTGCGCTCGAGCTTGCTGCAGCAGGTCGAGATTCCCGACGCCGAGGCGCGGCTCGACGCGTTTCCGCATCAGCTGTCCGGCGGCATGGCGCAGCGCGTGATGATCGCGATGGCGATCGCCTGCAATCCGCAGCTCCTGATCGCCGACGAGCCGACCACCGCGCTCGACGTGACCGTGCAGGCGCAGGTGCTCGATCTGCTCGCTGCGCCTGCAGCGCGAGCGCGGCATGGCGCTGCTGCTCATCACGCACGATCTCGCGGTCGTCGCCGAGACCGCGCAGCGCGTCGTGGTCATGTACGCGGGACAGCAGGTCGAGACGGGGCCGGTGCCCGCGATCTTCGAGGCGCCGCGAGCATCCGTACACGCAGGCGCTGCTCGCGGCGCTGCCCGGAGCACAACCGCGATCGCGCGCGGCTGCAAAGCGATTCCGGGCATCGTGCCGGGCCAGCACGATCGCCCGACCGGCTGCCTGCTGTCGCCCGCGCTGCGACTACGCGCGTCGAGCGCTGCCGCCGCGAACAGCCGCCGCTCGCGGGCCCGCGAGGGCGCGAGGCGCGCTGCCACTTTCCGCTCGACGCGACGGGCGGCCCGACGCGCGGAGCTGGCGGCGCGGAGCCGCGGGCTGCGTGCGCGGCGACGTGTCGAGCGATGACGGCTGCCGCGTCCGCTGCTCGAAGCGCGCTGCGCTGGCGCGCGCCACTACGCCGTCGTCGCGCGGACTGTTCCGGCCGAAGGGCCTGGTGCGCGCGCTCGACGGCGTTTCGTTCACGCGTGCGCGAGGGCGAAACGCTGGCGGTGGTCGGCGAATCCGGCTGCGGCAAGTCGACGCTGGCGCGCCAGGTGACGATGATCGAGCGGCCGACCGCCGGCGAGCTGCATGCTCGATGGCGACGATGTCGCGCACGCGGACCGCGCGACGCTCAAGCGGCTGCGGCCGCTGGTGCAGATGGTGTTCCAGAATCCGTACGCGTCGCTCAATCCGCGCAAGAAGGTCGGCGACGCTGCTCGACGAGCCGCTGGCGATCAACACCGAGCTGAGCGCGCGCGGCGCGGCGCGAGGCGGCGCGCGCGATGATGGCGCGGGTCGGTCTGCGTCCCGAGCACTACCGGCCGCTATCCGCACATGTTCTCCGGCGGCCAGCGCCAGCGCATCGCGGTGGCGCGCGCGCTGATGCTGCATCCGCGGCTGGTGGTCGCCGACGAGCCGGTGTCCGCGCTCGACGTGTCGATCCAGGCGCAGGTGCTCAACCTGCTGATGGACCTGCAGCAGGAACATGGGCATCGCCTATCTCTTCATCTCGCACAACCTGCAGGTCGTGCGGCACATCGCCGACGACGGTCGGCGGTGATGTATCTGGGCAAGATCGTCGAGTACGGGCCCGAAGGCGCGCGTGTTCCGCGCGCCCGGCGCATCCGTACACGCGGGCGCTTCTCGCCAGCACGCCGTCGCTGCGAAGCGCGAGCCGACGCGCGCAGCGGCGCCGTCCATCTCGCACTGGCGCCGAGGAGGAGCTACGAAGGTGAGAAGGGCGGACCACGCCGCACGAGCGCCGTGCTCAGAGGCGCGGCGCGCCGTCGCCGCTGAATCCTCCCTCAGGGTGCGCGTTCCACGGACGCTGTCCCGTACGCCATCGAGCGCTGCCGCGATCGGAGGTGCCGGTGCGCCGAGTCCCCTCGACGGGGCACTGATCGCCTGCCACCGCGTGGCGGAGATCAACGCGTAAGCCGCGAATGCAGCCTGCGCGTTCCCACGCGTCCCGCTGGCTTGGATACAGTCTGCGGCGCCGATACCGATCCCGCGGCGGCGTAGTCCCCGCGAATACCGGCAGGGAACCGGTCGTCATCGGCTTTTTCACGAACCGGCCACGGAAGCCTTGGATTTCACCTCCGCGGGGATCCGTTCGGCGCCGGTCCAGGTCCGGTATGAATGTTCAAGTAGGTTTCACTGGCGATCAAGCCGGCGATAAACGCCGCCTCGGCATTCGCCAATGAACCCTGCGCTGTAACGAATCCCGGGTTGTAAAGGTACGCCGAGTTCAGAAGCAGAATAAAAATCATCGGTGCCACTCATAACTCCCTATCGGGAAAACCGAAAGGCTGGCACGACCGTCGCCACTCCAACGTTCGCACCCGTCAGGAATGGAGAAGCCAAGCAACAGTGAATGTGCAGCGGTCGTCGGAAAGCCCAAGCCGGAAAATACGATGCCCAGTCAAAGTCTGGAGCTGCCAGGTCGAGGTCGAGACGGCAACGCCTGTCCCCAAAGACCCGGTCGGGGGAACCTCGTTCGCGCCGGACAGATTAACGTGGAGGTGTATCAGCGACGCGCGAGCCAACGGAGCGGCAACAAGCATCGCAGGCGGCCAGCGCCAGGGCAAACAATAACGCCATATGGCTATCTCCGCTTGCAATCACAGTTATTCGCCCACTTGGGTACGGTATCTGGAAACTCATGTGGGCTCTGAAGGCCAAGCAATACGCACGCAATAATCGCGCCTAGATGTGGACAAATCAATACAATCAGGCAGCTGTAAAGCCAAAAGCGGAGCCGTACGCAGAGAAGTGTAAAAACCCCTGACGTTGCGTGCCTGTGGTGGGACAGGGCCGACACCCCCTTCTATGAGCGGCAGGTCTTGCTGTGGGTTCGAGCCTGGCAACGCTCTTTGAGATGCGCGATCATGCCCAACGCGCGACGGCTGCCGAGCGCTTTCAACGCTAAGCCATGGGTTAATCCCCGAGGTGAGCCCCATCGCTTGCGGCTCTTCAGGTTTTCACCAGCATCAAGTTGGCCAGTGCGAATGGGAATTTCAATTCCAGCAAGCGCCAGCGCATCACGGCGTGACGGCGTTCGCATCTGAAAGCCGCGCTTGCTGTCCGCCACATTGACGCTGCGGAGCGCTTTGGGCATGATCGGCAGCGTCACGCGGCTGCACGAACGGCGGACGTGACGTTCTATACCGTCACCCAGTGCTCGCCTTCATTCTCCGTCGCATCCTGCAATCGGTCGCGGTCATGGCCGCCGGTGGCGTTTATCGCGTTCGCCTTGTTCACCTACACCGGCGATCCGGTCACATTCATGGTCGGCCAGGATGCGACCCAGGAGACCGGGCGCGGCTGCGCGCGGATCTCGGCCTCGACCAGCCGTTCTACATCCAGTTCGGCCGCTTCGTCGGTCGAGCGGTGCAAGGCGACTTCGGGCTTTCGCTGCGCCAGGGACGTCCGGTCTCGACGCTGCTCAAGGAACGCCTGCCCGCAACGCTCAGAGCTTGCGCTTCACCGCGGCGCTGCTCGCGCTTGTGCTCGGCGTCCCGGCCGGCGTCTATACCGCGCTCAGGCGCGACTCGTGGCTGTCGCACGTCCTGCTTGCCGTGTCGCTCGTCGGCGTGTCGCTGCCGACCTTCCTGATCGGCATCCTGCTGATCCTCGTGTTCGCGGTGATGCTGGGCTGGCTGCCGTCGTTCGGGCGCGGCGACACCGTCGCGCTCGGCTGGTGGACGACGGGCTTCCTCACCAAGGGCGGGCTGAAGGCGCTGATCCTGCCGTCGATCACGCTCGTGCCTGTTCCAGATGACGCTGATCATGCGGCTGGTGCGCGCCGAGATGCTGGAAGTGCTGCGCACCGACTACATCAAGTTCGCGCGCGCCCGCGGGCTTGACCGACCGCGCGATCCATTTCGGCCATGCGCTGAAGAACACGCTGGTGCCGGTGATCACGATCACCGGCCTGCAGCTCGGCGCGATCATCGCCTTCGCCATCATCACCGAGACCGTGTTCCAGTGGCCGGGCATGGGCCTGCTCTTCATCCAGGCGGTGAGCTTTGCCGACGTGCCGGTGATGGCCGCGTATCTGTGCTTCATCGCGCTCGTGTTCGTGCTGATCAATCTGGTCGTCGATCTGCTGTACTACGCCGTCGACCCGCGCCTGCGCATCGAGCGGCTCGCTGCCGCGCAATGATCAATCGATTCATGACCGATTCCATGAGTCCCGTCGAGCACCTCCGCGCCGATCACGTCGAGCTGACCGCGTTGCGGCGCGACCTGCACGCGCATCCCGAGCTCGGCTTCGAGGAGCACCGCACGGCGGAAATCGTGGTGCGCGAGCTCGACCGCGTTGGCGATCGAGCATCACACCGGCATCGGCAAGACCGGCGTCGTCGGCGTGATCCGCGGCGAGCGCCAGGACAGCGGCCGGGCGGTCGGCCTGCGCGCCGACATGGACGCGCTGCCGATGCACGAGGAGAACGACTTCGCGCACGTGTCGCGATTCAAGGGGCGGATGCACGGCTGCGGCCACGACGGCCACACCGACGATGCTGCTCGGCGCGGCGCGCTACCTGTGCCGCGACGCGCGCGCTTCGACGGCACGGTCTATCTCATCTTCCAGCCCGGCGAAGAAGGCTTCGGCGGCGGCAAGGCGATGGTCGACGACGGGCTGTTCGAGCGCTTTCCCGCCGACGAGATCTACGCGCTGCACAACTGGCCGGCGCTGCCGCCGGGCAAGATCGGCGTGCGGCCGGGGCCGATGATGGCGGCGGCCGACCGGATCGAGATTCACATCGAGGGCCGCGGCGGCCACGGCGCGCATCCGCACCTGACGATCGACCCGGTGCTGGTCGCCGGCCACATCATCACCGCCGCGCAGTCGATCGTTGTCGCGCAACGTGAGCCCGATCGACACCGCGGTGGTCAGCCTGTGCGCGATGCACGCCGGCAACATGGCGGCGATGAGCGTGATTCCGCGCGAGGCCCGACTGGTCGGCACGGTGCGCACCTTCCGGCCGACGACGCAGGATCGCGATCGAGCAGCGCTCGACCGAGCTCGGTGCATTCCATCGCCGCGGCATTCGGCGCCACGGCAACGCTCAAGTACGAGCGCGTCTATCCGGCGACGATCAACAGCGACCTGCGAGGCCGTCTTTGCGGCCGACGTCGCCGACACGCTGGTCGGCGCCGAGAACGTCGTGCGCGACCTCGAGCCGATCGATGGGATCGGAGGATTTCTCGTTCATGCTGCAGCAGCGGCCCGGCGCCTACGCGCGCCTGGGGCAGGGCGGCGCCGAGGGCGGCTGTTTTCTGCACAACAGCCCGTTACGACTTCAACGACGAGGTGATTCCGCTCGGTGCGGGCTATCTCGCCGCGCTGGCGGAGGCGGCGATGCCGATTTCGCGATGAATCCGGTTCCGCATTTTCTCAGAGCTATGTCGAGGCGCGGGACAAATTCGTGGTCGCGGCCCGGATGCGCGGCGCGCACCTGATGCATCATGTGCATCCGTCCGCGCGAGGCGCCGCGGGCGAAGAGCTGTCGATGGACTTCGCCATGCTCGGCAACGTCGACTCGCCCGGACTGCTGCTGCTGATTTCGGGAACCCACGGCGTCGAGGGCTTTTGCGGCTCGGGATGCCAGGTTGCGCTGTTGCACGACCAGGCGTTCATGGCCGAGGTCGAGCGGCTCGGGCATCGCGGTGCTCGATGCTGCACGCGCTGAATCCCTATGGCTTCTCGCACCTGCGGCGCGTCAACGAGGACAACGCCGACCTCAATCGCAACTTCGTCGATTTCAGCCGCGCCGCTGCCGGTCCATCGCGCCTACGCGGAGATCCATTCCATGCTGCTGCCTGCGACCTGGCCGCCACCGGCTGACAACGAGACCAGGCTCAACGCGTGGATCGCGCAGCATGGCCGCAAGGCCTATCAGGCAGCGGTGAGCGGAGGCCAGTATCAATATTCCGACGGGTTGTTCTACGGCGGGAGCAAGCCCGCGTGGAGCAATGACGTCCTGCGCGGAGTTCTGCACAGAGTACGCCTCGCAGCGGGCGCTGCTGGGATGGATCGATATCCACACCGGTCTCGGACCTCGAGGCCACGGTGAAAGATCTACGCCGGACTCGACTATGCCGCGGACGTCGCGCGCACCAAGGCGTGGTGGGGCGATGACGTGACCTCGTTCCTGGATGGGACATCGACCTCCGCACCGCTCACCGGCATCAACGGTGCCGCAGCGCATGACGAATGCCCCAACGCCGCATTTGCGGGCATCGCGCTCGAATATGGGACTTATCCTGTCGAGCAGATACTGGAAGCCTTCCGGGCCGAGCACTGGGTCCACAATCACCCGAAGGCGCCCAAGGCGCAGCGAAAAGAGATCAAACGTAATCTGCGCGACATGTTCTACGTCGATGCCGACGATTGGAAGCAGATGGTGTACACGCAGGCGGTCGACGGCTGCAGGCGAGCCATCGATCATCTGGGCGAGATGCGAACGTACGCCTAACGAGCCATCGAAACCGAGGGAGTGCAACGATGAATACCATTCAACACCTGCTGGCGCGTGCGTCGGTCGTCCTGGTCGCGGCCACGTTGACCGCGCTCGGCGCATCGGCGGCGCTGTTCCGGTTCGCCGACCAGGGCGACGCCCTTTCCATGGATCCGCATTCCCTCAAACGAATCGCTGCAGCTCACCATCCTTGCCAATACGTTCGAGCCGCTGGTCGGCCGCGGCAAGAAGCTCGAGCTCGTTCCCCTGCTGGCGACGTCCTGGAAGCAGACCGCGCCGACGGTATGGCGCTTCACCTTGCGTCAGAACGTCAAGTTCCACGACGGCACGCCGTTCAATGCCGACGACGTCATCTTCTCGTATGAGCGCTCCAAGGCCGACGGGTCCGACATGAAGACCAAGGTCGGCACGATCAAGGAGATCAGGAAGATCGACGACTACACCGTCGATTTCGTCACCAACGAGCCGTTTCCCATCCTGCCCGACACCATCAACACCTGGTTCATCATGAGCAAGGTGTGGTGCGAGAAGAACAACTCGATCACGCCCGTGGACGTGCGCAAGGGCACGGAGAACGCGGCGACGCTGCGCGCCAACGGGACGGGTCCGTTCATAGTGAAGGCGCGGGAACCGGGCGTGCGCATCGTCTTCGCGCCGTACCCCGGCTACTGGGACAAGGTCGAGAGCAATGTCACCGAGGCCACATTCACCCCGATCAAGAACGACGCAACGCGGGTCGCCGCGCTGATCTCGGGCGACATCGACATGATGGAGCCGGTACCGCTGCAGGACATCGAGAAGCTGAAGGCCGACCCGAATATCAAGGTGCTGCAGGGTCCTGAGCTGCGTACGATTTTCCTAGGCATGGACCAGTCGCGCGACGAGCTCCTGTTCTCGAATGTGAAGGGCAAGAATCCGTTCAAGGACAAGCGCGTGCGCCAGGCGTTCTATCAGGCGATCGATATCGAGGCGATCAAGACCCGCATCATGCGCGGCGCCGCGACGCCGACCAATCTGATGGTCGCTCCGGGAATCAAGGGTTCGTGCCGGACATGAACAAGCGTCTTCCTCACGACGTCGCCGCCGCGAAAAGCTGCTCGCCGATGCCGGTTACCCGAATGGCTTCGAGGTCGGAATGAACTGTCCCAACGACCGCTACGTCAACGACTCCTCCATTTGTCAGGCGGTCACGGCGATGCTGGCGCAGATCGGCATCAAGGTGAACCTGATGGCGGAGACCAAGGTCACGTATTTCCCGAAGATCCTGTCGCGCAATACTTCCGTTCTACATGCTGGGATGGACGCCGGACTCGTACGATGCCCAGAACGCGCTCTTCGCCCTGATCATGACTCCGTCACCGGCCGGGCAGGGGCTTTTCAACCTGGGGACCTATTCCAACAAGCGCGTCGATGAGTTCGAGCGCCCAGATTGCCAGCGAGCTCGATCAGACCAAGCGCAACGCGATGATCGCCGAGGCATTCAAGATCCACAGCGACGATATCGGCCACATTCCGCTTCACCAGCAGGCGTTGGCCTGGGCGATGAAGAAGAACGTCGAGCTGGTGCAGCTTGCCGACAACTTCAACCTGCTCAAGTGGGTCGTCATCAAGTGACGCATCCGTCCAAGAGCAAGACGCGAAGCGTCGCGGCGATTGGATAGCAACCGCGTCATCCCCGCGCAAGCGGGGATCCAGCTGGCTTTCGCAGCAACGACACTGGGTTCCCGCTTTCGCGGGAACGACAACAGCGGCATGACAGCCTCCGCCGCACCCGGCAGTCGCCTCGCCCGCTGGTGGGGCAGCGATCTGGCGTACAACTTTCGCCGCTCTCCGGTGGCGATCGTCTCGGCGGTGGTGCTCTTTATCTGTCTCGGCGCGGCGCTCTTTGCGCCGTGGGTCGCGCCGCACAATCCGTTCGACCTGGCGACGCTGAACCTGATGGACGCGCTGACGCCTCCCCACGGGGTCGCCGGTGCACGTCCGGAATATCTGCTCGGCACCGACGACCAGGGCCGCGATCTTCTGTCGGCCATCATGTTCGGGCGCGCGCATATCGCTTGCTCGTCGGTCTCGCCTCGGTGATATTCGCGATGGTGCTCGGCGTAAGCCTGGGCCTGATCGCCGGATATGTCGGCGGCAAGCTCGACGCCTTCATCATGCGCATCGCCGACGTCCAGCTCTCGTTCCCGGCGATCCTGATCGCCTTGCTGATCGACGGCGTGGCTCGCGCGGTGCTCCTCGCGATGCTCACGGCCCGGTTGCGCTGTTCGTGTTGATCTTCGCGATCGGCATTTCCAACTGGGTGCAGTACGCGCGCACCGTCCGCGGCTCGACCATGGTGGAGAAGAACAAGGATTACGTCCATGCCGCGCGCGTGATCGGCATCCGACCGCTCGGCATCATGCGACGCCACCTGCTGCCGAATGTGCTGGGACCGGTCCTGGTGCTGGCGACCATCAATATTGCGACCGCGATCATCACCGAAGCGACGCTTTCGTTCCTCGGCATCGGCGTTCCTCCGACGCAGCCTTCGCTCGGAACGCTGATTCGGATCGGCAACGATTTTCTTTTCTCGGGCGAGTGGTGGATCACCGTTTTCCCGGGCGCGGCGCTGGTCATCATGGTGCTGGCAATCAATCTGCTCGGAGACTGGCTGCGCGACGCGCTCAATCCGAGGCTGCAATAGTCGCTCAAGCCGACGACGGCGTGAAGTCCGCGGATCCGCTGCTGGTCGTCGAGCATCTGCGCGTGGAGTTCCCCACGCGGCACGGGACGCTGACCGCGGTCGACGACGTCTCGCTGTCGATCGCCGCCGGCGAGGTGCTCGGCGTGGTGGGTGAATCGGGCGCCGGGAAGTCGGTCACCGGCGCCGCGATCATCGGCCTGATCGACCCTCCCGGTCGCATCGCCGGCGGGGAGATCCGTCTTGGCGGGCGCCGCATCGACAACCTGTCCGCAGGAAGCGCTGCGCCGCATACGCGGCCGCGAAATCGGCGCCGTGTTCCAGGACCCGCTGACGTCGCTCAATCCGCTCTACACCATCGGCCGGCAGCTAATCGAAACCATCACGCACCCATCTCGATCTGGGACAGCGCGCCGCGCGCGAGCGGGCGTTGGAGCTATTGAGCGAAGTCGGGATTTCGGCGCCCGAGCGGCGCATCGATCATTATCCGCATCAGTTCTCCGGCGGCATGCGACAGCGCGTGGTGATCGCGCTCGCTCTCGCGGCGAAGCCGAAGCTGATCATCGCCGACGAGCCGACGACGGCGCTCGACGTGTCCATCCAGGCGCAGATCATCGCGCTGCTCAAGCGCCTGTGCCGCGATCACGGCACCGCGGTGATGCTGATCACGCACGACATGGGCGTGATCGCCGAGACCGCCGACCGTGTCGCCGTCATGTACGCGGGGCGCGTGGCCGAAATCGGCCCGGTCGCGGACGTGATCCATCGGCCGCAGCATCCCTATACCGTCGGCTTGATGGGGTCGATTCCGTCGATCGTCGCCGAGCGCGAGCAGCTCGCCCAGATCGACGGGACGATGCCGCGCCTGACGGCGATACCGAGCGGCTGCGCGTTCAATCCGCGCTGCCCTCACGTATTCGAACGCTGCCGTCACGAGCGCCCCGACCTGATGCCGGCCGGCAGCACGCTCGCCGCGTGCTGGCTGCATGCGCACGACGTGGTCGCTGTCCGATGAGCGTCGCCGCAATGTCGGTCGAGACTGCGACGAGTGTCCCACTGGTCGAGCTGATCGACGTCGCCCGCTATTTCGATGTCTCGGCGCCGTGGTTGAACCGCGTGATCGAGCGCAAGCAGCGGCAGATTCTGCGCGCGGTCGATGGCGTCAGCTTCGCCATCGAAAGAGGCGAGACGCTCGGCCTGGTGGGCGAATCCGGCTGCGGCAAGTCCACCGTGGCGCGGCTCATTGTCGGACTCTACCGTCCGACACGCGGCGAGATTCGTTACGCCGGTCGGGTCGTCGACTTCACCGATCCGGAGCTCGCGCTGCGACGGACGATGCAGATGATCTTTCAGGATCCCTACGCGAGCCTCAATCCGCGCTGGAGGGTCAAGGACATCGTCGCCGAGCCGATCCGCGCCCACGGACTCGCCCAGACGCCGGCGGCGCTGGCGGCCAAGGTCGTCGCGCTTCTGGAGCAGGTCGGCCTCGGCGGCGCCGACGGGGCGAAATACCCGCACCAGTTTTCGGGTGGGCAGCGACAGCGCATTTCCATCGCCCGGGCGCTGGCGACCGATCCGGCGTTCCTGATCTGCGACGAGCCGACTTCCGCGCTCGACGTCTCGGTGCAGGCCCAGGTTCTGAACCTGATGCGCCGCCTGCAGCGCGAGCTCGGACTCACGTATCTGTTCATCTCGCATAACCTCGCGGTGGTTCACCACATCGCCGATCGCGTGGGAGTGATGTATCTCGGCCGCATCGTCGAGTTCGCGCCGACTCGGCGTTTGTTCACATCGCCGCAGCATCCGTACACGCGCCTGCTGCTGGCCGCGGTGCCGGACCTGGCGATGACCGGCGTACCGCGCACCGCGGTTGGCGGCGAAGTGCCCAACCCACTCGATCCACCCACGGGTTGCGCCTTTCATCCACGCTGCCCCTATGCCAACGAACGCTGCCGGCATTGAAACACCACTGCTGAAGGTCCCGCCAGGCGAGAGCCGGGCGGGCCCAAGTCGCGTGTCATGCAGTTGAGGAAGGGCGCCTCGCGCCGGTCGCGTTGGCGGTGCCTTCGACCGCCCGGGCGCCCTCGTGAATCGGCTATAATCCGTTTCTTTTGAACGGCATCGCCTGGGCTTCGGCGCTTGCCTTGAGAATTCCGGGTTGTCTCCAGCGTTTCGCCTCCTCGAGGCGCGCTGCGTTTGTCCAGAAGAATTCGAATTGCGCCTCATTCAGATCAAGCTGGCCGGCTTCAAGTCATTCGTCGATCCGACGATCATCGCCACCCCGGTCAACTCGTCGGCATCGTCGGTCCCAACGGTTGCGGCAAGTCCAACGTCATCGACGCGGTGCGCTGGGTGCTCGGCGAATCGAGGGCATCGGCCTTGCGAGGCGAGTCGATGCAGGACGTGATCTTCAACGGCGCCGGGGACAGGGCGCCGGTGGGCCGCGCCTCGGTCGAGCTGTTCTTCGACAACAGCGAGGGCAGGATCGGCGGCCAGTGGGGCCAGTACGCCGAGCTTTCGATCAAGCGCGTCCTCACCCGCGATGGCGACTCGACGTACTACATCAACAACATTCCGGTACGCCGGCGCGACATCCACGATCTCTTCCTCGGCACGGGCTCGGGCCCGCGTGCCTACGCCATCATCGAGCAGGGCATGATCTCGCGGGTGATCGAGGCCAAGCCGGAAGAGCTGAGCATATTTCTCGAGGAAGCCGCGGGCGTTTCCAAGTACAAGGAGCGGCGCAAGGAGACGGAGGGGCGCTTGAGCGACGCGCGCGAGAATCTCGCCCGCGTGGAAGACATCCGCACCGAGCTCGGCGCGCAGCTCGCCAAGCTCGATGCCCAGGCCAGGGTCGCCACCGAATATCGCGACCTGGAAGCGCGGCTCAAGCAATCGCAGCACATGATGTGGTTCGCCAAGCAGCAGGACGCGGTGCGCTTGCGCGAAAAGCACGGCGCTGAAATCGCCAACCTCAGCGGCGGCTTCGAAGCGCTTCAGGCCGAGCTCCGCGCCGCGGAAGCGCGGCTGGAAGCGCTGCGCGCCGACCACTATCGTGCCGGCGACGAGATGCACGAAAAGCAGGGCGCGTTCTACGCCGCGAACGCGGAGGTGACGCGCCTCGAGCAGCAATTGCAGTTCGCGCGCGAGAACGAAGGCAGGCTCGCGCAACAGGTCGAGCAGATTACCGCTCAGGTGGCCGCGTTTACACTCCAGCTCGATGCAATCGGGCGGATTCACGATCCGCGGAGCGCGATCTCGAAGCGGCGATCGCCAAGCGCGAGACGACCGGAGAAGAGGAACGCGCCGCGGCAGCCGCGCTGCCGGCGCTCGAGCAGTCTGTCGCCGGAAGCGTCTCGGCTGATGGCCGAAATTCAGCAGCGCATGAACGAAATCGAGCAGGCGATTCGCGTCGGAGACACGCGTCGCGAGAATGCCACCAAGGTGCTCGCGGCACTGGGTGCGCGCCGCGAGCGGCTCGACACCGAAGCGCGCGAGCTCGCGCAGCCGGTGAGCGATCCGATCGCCGCCGTCGCCGAGCAGCTCGAGCAGGAGAATGCCGACCTGGCGGGACGCGAGACCGCGCTGGGCGAGCTTGAACGCCATCGTCCAGACGCTTGCAGGAGCGGCATCGCGCCGCCGGCGACAGCGTGGCAGGAGGTCAGCCGCGCGCTGACCGATCTCGAAGCGCGTTCCGAGGCGCTCGCCGAGCTGCAGGCCAAGATCGACAGCGGCAAGGACTCCGCCGCGTGGCTGGCCGGCAAAGGGCTGCAACATGTCCCGCGGCTGTGGCAACAGCTCGATATCGAGCGCGGATGGGAAGATGCGCTGGAAGCGGTGCTGCGCGAGCGCCTGAACGCGCTCGAGCTGCCGTCGCTCGATGCCGCGCTGGCGTGGATCGATCCCCAATGCTGCCCTTCCCGGGCGCGTCGCCGCGTACGCGCCGCGCGGCGCAAAGCTTGCCATCCAAGCCGACCTTCGACGCCTTGCTGGCCAAGGTCAAGACCTCCCGCAGCGAGCTGTCGCGGGTGCTTGACCGACTGGCTCGACGGCGTCCGCTGCCGCGACGATCTCGAAAGCGCCTCTGCGCGACCGGGCGACGCTGGCACCGGGCGAGAGCTTCGTCACCCCGGCCGGACACATCGTCAGCGCCGACGCGGTCAGTTTTTGCGCCGGACAGCGAGCTTCACGGCGTGATCGCGCGACAGCGCGAGCTGGCCGAGCTGAAGCAATCCATTACCCTTGCGCGCGCCGACACCGCGCGCGCGGAAACCGCCCGCACCGCCGCGGAGAACGATCTCAAGGCGCGCCAGCAGGAGTATCACGGCGAAAGCATGGCCTTGTCGTCGCAGCAGCGCCGCTGCCACGACCTCGAGCTGGAGCTGATGCAATTGCGGCAGGCGGCCGAGACCGCGCAACGCCGCCGCACCCAGATCGCCGACGAGCTCACCGCGCTCGACCGCGACGAGGCGAGCGAGCGCGAAACGCTGGCGGCGATCGATCGTCGAGGCCGACACCGGCAGGCGGCAGCTGGCGGATGCCACGCAGCGACAGGAAAGCGCTCCGCCGCGCGCGCGATGAGGCGGAGCTTGCGCTGGCCACGGGACGCGAGCGCGCCCGACTCGCCGAACGCGTTGCCCAGGAGGCGGGCTTCGCCGAGCGATCGTGCCGCGAGCACATCGCCGAGCTCAACCGCCGCTACGAAGGCATCGGGGCGCAAATCGCGCAGCAGCAGGCATTGGTGGCGCAGGTCGCGGACGAGCGGCGACAGATCGACTGGACCCCGGTGGAAGCGTCGCTTCAGGCTCAGCTTGCAGCGCGGGCAAGCGCCGAGCAGGCGCTGGCGGCCGCGCGCGATCGGCAAGAGTCCTTGGGCTCGGAGATGCGGCAGGCAGATGAGGCGCGGCTCACCATCGACCAGCGGCTCGATCCTGCGCGCGCGCGCATCGACGAAGTGCGGCTCAAGGAACAAGCCGCGGCACTTTCGCAGGAGATGTACACGCCAGCAACTCGATGAGGCGCACGCAGATCTCGCCGGGCTGCCCGAGCAGCTCAAGGCGTGGGGCAGGGCGAGCGCGCTGCCGGGCGAAATCGAGCGCCTCACGCAGGTCATCGCCGCGCTGGGTCCGGTCAACCTTGCCGCGCTGGACGAGCTCTCGCAGACCTCGGAGCGCAAGCAGTACCTGGATGCTCAAGCGCAGGATCTGACCGAGGCGATGACGACGCTGGAGAGCGCGATACGTCAGATCGATCGCGAGTCGCGCGAGCTTCTGCAGCAGACCTTCGCTGCCGTCAACGTCAATTTCGGCAAATTGTTTCCCACGCTGTTCGGCGGCGGGCAGGCGAGGCTGGTCTTGAGCGGCGAGGAAATCCTCGATTCCGGCGTGCAGGTGATCGCTCAGCCGCCCGGCAAACGCAACACCTCGATTCATCTGCTGTCCGGCGGCGAGAAGTCGCTGACGGCGATCGCGCTGGTTTTTGCGCTGTTCCAGCTGAATCCGGCGCCGTTCTGCCTGCTCGACGAGGTCGACGCGCCTCTCGACGATCCGAACACCGATCGCTTTTGCGCGCTGGTGCGCACCATGGCCGAGGTGACGCAGTTTCTGTTCATCAGCCACAACAAGATCACGATGGAAATGGCGAATCAGCTGGTGGGGATCACCATGCCGGATCCGGGCGTCTCGCGCGTCGTCGCGGTAGACATCGCCGAGGCGCTGGAGCTGGCCGAAACCACAGCGTCATGATCCGGATGCTTGGAATGAATCCGTTGTTCCTGGGCCTCATCGCGGCCGGCGTCGTGCTCGTCGCCTGCGTGCTGATCTACAACTGGCTGCAGGAGCGCCGCGTGCGCCGGCGGATCGACGCCACGTTCAGCAAGTCCGACGTCGACGCGCAGGGAGCGGCGCCCGATGTCGGCCGGATCGAGCCGATGTTCACCGCCGACGAGCCGGAGTCTTCGCAAAGCGTCGCCATCGAGACAGCGCCGGCAGACGACGAAGCGCCGGACGTTGCCGACGAAATGCCGGAGGAGTCGCTGCCGCAGGTCGCACCCGCGACCAGAGCGGAACGCCTCGGTCTTGCGCCCGACGCCGATATCGAGTGCGTCGCGTTGCTCCAGCCGGCGCAGGCGGTGGCCACTGCGGCGCTCGGTCCGGCGATGTCGGTCGGCGGTGCGAAGCCGTTGCGCTGGCTTGGCCGGCGCGGCGTCGGTACGCCGTGGCAGCTCATCGACGCCGCGACGCAAGGCCCGTGGCACGAAGTCGCGGTGTGCCTGCTGCTCGCGAATCGCGCCGGATCGGTGTCGCGCGCCGACGTCGAATCCTTTCAACGGATGGTTTCCGATGTTGCCGCCGCAATGGAGGCTCCGCATGCGAGGCTCGATCCCGCGGCGGAAGCCGATCGCGCCGAGGCGCTCGACCGCTTTTGCGCCGATCTCGATGTCCAGATCGGGCTCACCATACTCAAGAGCGAGTTGGGCCAGATCGCCGGAACGCGCTTGCGCGGCGTCGCCGAAGCGTCCGGGTTCCGGATCAACGCGGCGGGTCATTTCGAGTACGCGCAGGAGGAGACCGGCGCGCCGCTGTACACGCTGCAGAATTACAAGCAGGAGCCGTTCAGCATCGAGAGCCTGCGCCGGATGACCACACCCGGCGTCGTGTTCGTGCTCGACGTTCCTCGCGTTGCCGATCCGGTCCGCGTGTTCGACCAGATGCGCATGGCCGCGAAGCGCATGACCAAGACGCTCGAAGGCGTGCTGGTCGACGACAATCGGCGGCCGATCACCGACACCTCGCTGGCCGCGATTCGCGCCCAGGTGCACGTGACAGCCACTGCCTTGCGCGAGGCGCACATCGATCCCGGCGGCCCGCGCGCGCTGCGTCTGTTCGGCTAGCGGATTGAGGCTGAAATGGGCGCCACCAGCGCGGTCCCGGCGAGGATCGCCCAGCGCGCGGCGAAGCTACGCACCGATCTCGATGCGCACAACTATCGCTACTACGTCGAGGACACGCCCGCGGTAAGCGATGCCGAATACGACAGCCTGTTCCGAGAGTTGCAGGCGATCGAGCGCGACTACCCGCAGCTTGCGACGCCCGATTCGCCCACGCAGCGGGTCGGCGGTCAGCCGGCGACCGAATTCGAGCCGGTCACGCACCGCGTGCCGATGCTGTCGCTCAACAACGCCTTCGCGGACGAGGAGGCGGAAGGCTTCGATCGACGCGTTCGCACCGCGCTCGGCACCGAGGGGGTGGATTACGCGGTCGAGCCCAAATTCGACGGCCTTGCGGTCAGCCTGGTCTACGAGCGAGGGCAGTTCACGCTCGGCGCGACGCGCGGCGACGGCTACACCGGAGAAAACGTCACCGCCAACTTAAGAACCGTGCGCGCGATACCGATGCGGCTGCCCGCGGACGCGCCGCCGCTGCTCGAAGTACGCGGCGAGGTGCTGATGCTCAAGCGCGATTTCGCCGCGCTCAACGCCGCGCAGGCTCGGCCGGTGAAAAGATTTTCGTCAATCCGCGCAACGCCGCGGCGGGCGCGCTGCGCCAGCTCGATTCCGCGATCACGGCTTCGCGCCGGCTGGCTTTTTCGCCTACGGCGTGGGCGCCGTCGAGTGGGGCGCCGTCAAACCGCCCGCGACGCAAGACGCGCTGCTCAAGCTGCTCACCGCGCTACGGCTACCGGTCGCGTCGCAGCGCTCGGTGGTGCGCGGCCTCGAGGGACTGCTCGGTTATTACCGCGCCATCGGCAAAGAGCGCGACAAGTTGCCGTTCCAGATCGACGGCGTCGTCTACAAGGTCAATTCGTTCGCGCACCAGGAAAGCCTCGGCTTCGTCTCGCGAGCGCCGCGCTTCGCGCTCGCGCACAAGTTTCCGGCGGAGGAGCTTCCCACCGAGGTCCTGGCCATCAACGTGCAGGTGGGACGCACCGGCGCGCTGACGCCGGTGGCGCGGCTGAAGCCGGTATTCGTCGGCGGCGTGACGGTGGTCAGCGCGACGCTGCACAACGAAGACGAGGTGCGGCGCAAGGACGTGCGCGTCGGAGACACGGTCATCGTTCGCCGCGCGGGCGACGTGATACCCGAGGTGGTGCGGGTATTGCCGAGAGCCGGCAGCGGAATGCGCCGCAGTTCGTGCTGCCCAAGCGCTGTCCGGAATGCGGCTCCAAGGTGGTTCGCCTGCCCGACGAGGCGATCGCGCGCTGCTCCGGCGGCCTGGTGTGTCCGGCGCAGCGCAAGCAGGCGCTGCTTCATTTTGCCAGCCGCCGCGCGATGGACATCGAGGGGCTCGGCGACAAGCTGGTCGATCAGCTGGTCGACGCCGGACAGGTGCACACGCCGGCCGATCTCTACAAGCTCGATGTCGCGGCGCTGGCCGCGCTCGAGCGCATGGCCGACAAATCCGCGGCAAACGTCGTCGCCGCGATCGACAAGAGCCGCACCACGACGCTCAGGCGTTTCATTTACGCGCTGGGCATCCGCCATGTCGGCGAGACCACCGCGGCGGACCTGGCGCAGCATTTCGGGACGCTCGACGCCTTGCTGGCCGCCGACGAGCAGGCGCTGCTCGAGGTGCGCGACGTCGGGCCGGTGCTGGTCCAGAGCATCCTGCAGTTCTTTGCCGAGCCGCATAACCGGCAGGTGATTGCCCAGTTGCGCGCCGCCGGGGTACATTGGACCGAGACCGAGCCCCAGCGCGCACCGGCTGGAAAGCTTGCGGGTCTGACGTTCGTCATCACGGGTACGCTGCCGACGCTCTCGCGCGACGATGCCAAGGCGCTGATCGAGGAGCATGGCGGCAAAGTTGCGGGCAGCGTGTCGAAGAAGACTTCGTATGTGGTTGCCGGCGCCGAGCCCGGCAGCAAGCTCGACAAGGCCGGCGAGCTCGGCGTGCCGGTGCTCGACGAACAACAGCTGATGGCAATGGTCGCCCATGGGCGGATCAAACGATGACAAGCGCTAGAGTGACCAAGGCGGTGTTCCCCGTCGCGGGCCTGGGCACCCGCTTTCTGCCTGCCACCAAGGCGAACCCGAAGGAAATGCTGCCGGTGGTCGACAAACCGCTGATCCAGTATGCCGTCGAGGAGGCCGCGGCAGCCGGGATCACCGACATGATCTTCATCACCGGGCGCAACAAGCGCGCGATCGAAGACCATTTCGACAAGGCGTATGAGCTGGAGACGGAGCTCGTCGCGCGCAACAAGACCGCGCTGCTGGAGGCGGTGCAGGCCGCCACCCCGCGCGGCATCAACTTCATTTACATCCGCCAGACGGAAGCGCTCGGCCTCGGCCACGCGGTGCTCTGCGCCGAGCCGGTGATCGACGACGAGCCGTTTGCGGTCTTCCTTGCCGACGACCTGATCGATTCCACCGTGCCGGTGATGCGGCAAATGACCGACATCGCCGAACGCGAGCATTACTCGGTGATCGGAGTCATGCCGGTGTCGGAGGAAGAAGTCGGAAGCTACGGCGTGGTCGAGACCGAAGCCACGGTCAACCGCGTCAGCCGGGTCACCCGCATCGTCGAAAGCCCAAGCCGGGGATGACGCCGTCGCGGCTCGCCGTCGTCGGACGCTACATACTCACCCCGCGTATCTTTCATCACTTGCGCGCCATGCCGGCGGGCGCCGGCGGCGAAATTCAATTGACCGACGGCATCGCGCGCCTGCTCGACGATGAAAAGGTGCTCGCCTACCAATTCGAAGGGCGTCGTTACGACTGCGGCAACAAGCTCGGATATCTCGAGGCGACGGTGGAGCTGGGCGTCAAGCATCCGGAAATCGGAGCGAGCTTCGCCAACTTTCTCAAGCGTCGGCAATGACGCTCAACGAGCTTCGCTACATCGTCGCGGTGGCGCAGGAAAAAACTTCGGCCGTGCCGCGCAGCGCTGCTTCATCAGCCAGCCCGCGCTGTCGGTGGCGATTCAGAAGCTCGAGGAGGAGCTGCAGACGCAGCTCTTCGAGCGGGGAAAGAGCGAGATCACGGTCACGCCGGTCGGCGAGCGCATCGTCGAGCAGGCGCAAAGGTGCTGGAAGAAGCGGCGCGCATCCGCGATATCGCCCAGGCCGGGCGCAACCAGCTGGCGGGACTTTTCCGCCTGGGCGCGATCTACACGGTAGCGCCGTATCTGCTGCCCGACCTTGTGCCGGCGCTCAACGCGCTGGCGCCGGATATGCCGCTGGAAATCGAGGAAAACATCACCGAGCAACTCGAGGCTGCGCTCAAGACCGGCCGCATCGACGCGGCGATTATCGCGCTGCCGTTTCAGCCGCCGGGCATAGTCACCGAATTCCTCTACGAGGAGCCGTTCCAGGTCGTCGTCCCGCAGCGCCATCCCTGGGCCAAGCGCAAGACGATCGATCCCTCCGAGTTGGCCGGCGAGCACGCGATCCTGCTCAATGTCGGCCATTGCTTTCGCGACCAGGTGCTCGAAAGCTGCCCGGAGCTCAATCGCGGCGACGCGCCGGTGACGCGCAGCAATTCGCTGGAGACGATCCGCAACATGGTGGCGTCCGGGCTGGGCATTTCGGTCCTGCCGCGCGACGCATTGACGCCGAAATACCATAGTCGGCTGGTGGTGCCGGTGCCGTTCGCCAAGCCGGTGCCGTCGCGGCGCATCGCCCTCGCCTATCGCAGGAGCTTTCCGCGGCCCGCGGCCATCGCCGCCATCCGCGAAGCCGTCGCCGCCTGTCGCGGCGCGAAGGTCAAGGTGCGATCGGTCGCTTAAGCGTTCGGATCGCGCGTTGCGCCGTCCTCAGAAGCCGTACAGTCGAGCCGGATTGTCGACCAGAATCCGCTGACGCGTCGCGTCATCGCCTGCCCATTCCAGCAGCAAATCGAGCATCAAGGCGGTGTCAGGAACAACATTGCGGCCGGGATGCGGCCAGTTGCTCGCCCACACGCACCGCTCCGGCGCCGCGGCGACCAGCGCACGTGCCAGCACGGAGACGTCATCATAGTGCGGCGGACCGGTCTTCGAGGTCTCGTAAGGCGCCGACAGCTTGACCCAGGTGTTGCCGCCGTCGAGCAGTCTCAGCAAGGCCTGAAATCCCGGATGATCGGTCGCGACCGGTTCCATGAACTTGCCGTTGTGGTCGATGACCAGCGGAACCGGCAAGCCCGCAAATACCTTTTCATGCTGTTCGAGATCGCGGCCGTCGAGCTGCATCTGAACGTGCCAGCCGAAGGCGGCGACGCGCGCCGCCATCGTTTCCAGCGTTTCCAGCGGCAGCATGCCGCCGGGCAGAAGATGGTAGCGGATGCCGCGAACGCCCGCGCGGGTCAGCCGGTCGAGCTCGGCATCGGTCGCGTCGGGCTCGACGATGGCGATCGCTCGCGCGCTTTCGCTTAAGCTTGCGAGCGCTTCCAGCATGCAGCGGTTGTCGAAGCCGTATCCGTTCGGCTGCACGAGGACCGCTCGCGACAGGCCCAGCGCTTTTCGCACGGCCAGATAGTCCTTCAGCGGCGCGTGCGGCGGTTTGAACACCGCCTGCGGCACCAGCGGATACCGATCTTCGTAAACATGCATGTGGCAATCGCACGCGCCGGGCGGCGCCACCAGTTTCGGCGGCGTCATCGGAAGAGACTTTTCATCGGGAGGAGGGGCCGGCGGCGAATTTCCGGACAAGATGACATTTCGCTGATGCAACATCAAGTACAATTCACGCCGTCGAAATCGCATGTCTCGATCGCCAGTCACCGCCGGGCGTCGCCTCGTGACGTGCCGGCGCATTCATTTTCATGGAGCAAGCCATGGCTTCGGACCTCAAGGGAAAAGTCGTCCTCATCACCGGAGCTTCCACCGGCATCGGAGCCGCGGCGGCACGCGCATTTGCCGGCCTGGGCAGTCGACTGCTGATCCACTACAACGCGAGCAAGGAAGCGGCCGAGTCGGTCGCCCGCGACATCAAGGCGCTTGGCGGCAGAGGCGCACCTGGTCGCCGGAGACGTCACGCAGACCGTGAATATCAAGCGCATCGTTGCCGAGTCGCTCGCCGCGTATGGAAGGATCGATGTCCTGATCAACAACGCCGGCGGCATGATCGGCCGCACCAAGATCGACGACTATAGCGACGACTATCTGCGCCAGGTGCTCTCGCTCAACGTGACCCAGGTCGCGATGTTCATGCACGAGGTCATTCCGGTCATGCGCAAGCAGGGAGGCGGCAACGTCATCAACGTCACCTCGATCGCGGCGCGACACGGCGGGGTGGCGGCGCGATCATTTACGCGGGTGCCAAGGGCTTCATTTCGACCGCCACGCGGGGTGGGCCAAGGAGGTGGTCGGGGACAAGATCCGCGTCAACGCCGTGTCACCCGGCGTCATCACGACGCCGTTTCACGAGCGCTACTCCAATGCCGAGCAGCTCAAGGCGATGCAGGCCACCATCCCGATGAACCGGCTTGGGAGCGCAGACGAATGTGCCGGCACCTTCGTGTACCTTGCTTCGGACGAGATGAGCGGCTACGTCACCGGGCAAATCATCGAGGTCAACGGCGGCCAATACATGCCATAGCGCAGTGTCTTTGAGCCCGGTCAAACGCTGCCGACCAGGGGCGGCAGCTCCGACAGCGAGTTGAGCACCGCATCGGGTTTCGGGCCGTGCCGATCGAGCGGAGCACGCTTGCGATTGATCCAGAACGAAGTGAAGCCGAATGCCTTGGCGCCGATGGCGTCCCACGCGTTCGCCGACACGAAGCCGATCCGGATCGGCAGGAATTTCAAGTGATCGAGCGCCAGTTGATAAACGCGCGGGCTGGGTTTGTAAACTACCAGCGGCGTCGACGGAAAGGATCACATCGAGATGACGGGCGACCCCGGTGGCGGCGGCCAAGGGCTCGAGCATTGCGCGCGTGCCGTTGGAAAGGATCAGTCGCGGGCGAGGCCCCAGACGCGCCAGCGTCGGCGCCGCGTCGGCGTAGGCGGACAGGTCGAGATAGGCATCCAGCAAGCGGTGGCGAGCCGCGCCGGCGAGGTTCAAGCCCAGGGCCTCCGCGGCGTAGTCCAGCGCGTGTGCCGTCACGGCGGCGAAATCCTCGCGCCGCTGCATCGGACTCTGCATCAGACTCTGCAGCCAGGTGTATTCGAGCTGCTTCGCGCGCCAGAGATCCGCCAGCGCCGCGCCGCGGCCGGGAAAAAGGCGCTCGACCGTCGCCGCGACCGACTGCGTGTCGAACAGCGTTCCATACGCGTCGAAAACCAGCGCATCGATTAGAAATACAGACGTCGAATTTGCAATCATCGCGGCACCTCAATGCAGATTTCTCTTCCATCCTATGCAAAAATTGGCGCGATAGGTGCAACTGGAGCAAACGCAGGCAAAAAAATAGGGGTTACACTTGCGTGTAACCCCTTGGTTCCATGGTGGGCGATACTGGTTTCGAACCAGTGACCCCTGCCGTGTGAAGGCAGTGCTCTACCTCTGAGCTAACCGCCCCACGCGAACCCAGACAGGAGCGAGTATTTAAGCACGCGGCTCGCGCGAGGGTCAAACAGAGGTCCGACTTTGTCTATGTACGTCCAGGACAAAAACCGCGTCAATGTAGTGCGCTTTGGCCACTGGAATGGACCTGCTAGCGGTGTTGGCGACCAGGCGTTTTCCTAAGCTTCTAGACTCAAAAGCAAAATTACTAGTGGCGCAAGTCTTGCTAAAAGACCCTCAAACTCCGCATTTTTCATCCGTGTCCCGCCTCCATTACGATGAGATGCGTGCCGGCGACGGCTCGGTCCGCCCTCATTACCAGGGATTTGCCGATTGGTTGGACCGAACTCCGGCCGAGCAGATCGCCCAAAAACGCGAGGAAGCCGAGCGCGCCTTCCATCGTGTCGGCATCACCTTCGCGGTTTACGGGGAAGATGCCGGCACCGAACGACTGATTCCCTTCGACATCGTCCCGCGCATCATTCACGCCGCGGAATGGCGGCTGCTCGAGCAGGGCTCTGAAGCAGCGCGTGAAGGCGCTCAACCTTTTCCTGAACGATATCTATCACGAACAAAGCATCCTGAAGGCGGGCCTGATGCCCGCGGAGCGAGTGCTCGGCAACGCGCAATACCGGCGCGAAATGCAGGGCATGCAAGTGCCCGGGGGCATCTACACGCACATCGCGGGCGTCGACGTCGTGCGTGTCGCGGAAGGCGAGTACTTCGTTCTGGAAGACAACCTCCGCGTGCCGTCCGGAGTGTCCTACATGCTCGAGAACCGCAAGATGATGATGCGGCTTTTCCCCGAACTGTTTGCGCGGCAGGCGATCCGACCGGTAGAGCATTACCCCGACATGCTGCTGGAAAACCTGCGTGGCGTCGCGCCGGCGGGCGAGGATGAGCCCGAGGTCGCCTTGCTGACCCCGGGTGCGCACAACTCCGCCTATTTCGAGCACGCGTTTCTCGCCCAGCAGATGGGCGTCGAGCTGGTCGAGGGGCAGGATCTATTCGTGCAGAACGATGCGGTCTACATGCGCACGACGCGCGGCCCGCGGCGGGTGCACGTGGTCTACCGCAGGGTCGACGACGATTTTCTCGATCCGCTCGCGTTCCGGCCGGACTCGGTCCTCGGCGTGCCGGGCTTGTTTGCGGCCTACCGGGCAGGCAAGGTAACGCTTGCCAACGCGATCGGCACCGGAGTCGCCGACGACAAATCGATCTATCCGTACGTGCCCGAGATGATCCGGTTCTATCTGACGGAGGAACCGATTCTAAACAACGTGCCGACCTATCAGTTGCACAAGAAGGACGACTTGAGTTATTGCCTGGATCACCTTGCCGAGCTGGTGGTCAAGGAAGTGCACGGCGCGGGCGGCTATGGCATGCTGGTCGGCCCGGCCGCGAGCAGCGCCGAGCGGGATGCGTTTCGCGCCCGCATACTGGCGCAACCGGAAAAGTACATTGCGCAACCGACGCTCGCGCTGTCGACCTGCCCGACCTTCACCGCCTCGGGCCTGGCGCCGCGACACATCGATCTTCGGCCCTACGTGCTTTCGGGCAAGACCGTCAACCTGGTGCCCGGAGGTCTGACCCGGGTGGCGCTGCTCGAAGGTTCGCTGGTGGTCAATTCGTCGCAGGGCGGCGGCACCAAGGACACGTGGGTGATGGCAGGATAGCGCCGTCCGGGAAAATTCCGATGCTTTGCCGCACCGCCAACGAGTTGTACTGGATGGCCCGCCACATCGAGCGGGCCGAAAACACCGCGCGCCTGCTCGACGTCACCTACCGGATGGCGCTGCTTCCGTACGAGACCATCGAGCCCGGCCTCGCCTGGGCCGAACCCTGGGCAGTGCCGCTGATCACGTCCGGGTCTCGCCACCGATTTCTACGACAGCTTCCAGCAGCTCTCGGCCGAGAACGTGCTGCGATTACATGATACTCGACGCCTCCAATACGTCGTCGATTTACTGCTGCCTGCGTGCCGCACGCGAGTCGGCTCGCGCGGTGCGCGGCGCGATCACGTCGGAGATGTACGAGGACCTCAATTCCGCGTGGCTGGACATGCGCGCGCTACGACTACAACCGCATCCAGGCGTCCGGCGTCTCGGAGTTTCTCGAATGGGTCAAGATGCGCTCGCACCTCTTTCGCGGCGTGACCTTCGGAACCATGCTTGCGCGACGAGGCGTACCACTTCATCCGCCTGGGAACGCACATCGAGCGTGGCGACAACACCGCTCGCATTCTGGACGTCAAGTACCATACCTTGCTGCCGTCCGCCGCCGACGTCGGCGGCGCGGTCGACTATTACCAGTGGAGCGCGCTGCTGCGGTCGGTATCGGGCTTCGAGTCCTATCGCAAGATCTACAGCGACGTGATTACCCCGCGGCGGGTGGCCGAGCTCTTGATACTGCGCGAAGACATGCCGCGATCGCTGCATTCGTGCATGAACTTCATTCATGAAACGCTGAAGGTACTGTGCGACGACAACTCGAAGGAGATCGAGCGCGTCGCCGGCGAGTTGCACGCCAAGCTTCATTACGGCCGGACCGACGAAATCATCAAGCTGGGGCTGCACGAGTACCTCATGGATTTTCTGGACAGCATCTCGGAGCTGGGAGGCGAGATCAACACCCATTTCCTGGTGCCGGGCTAGGCGTATGTTCGGGCGAACCCATGCCGGCAGCGCACGCCTGCGTTCATGCAACGGCGCGGGCCCTGATCTGCGGCCGCGCTCGCGCGTGGCAATCCCCATGACCGCCAATCCGGTAGAATCGCGCCTCAGTTGCACGCCGCCCACCGCTCATGACCTATTGCGTTGCCATGTCGCTCGATGCCGGGATGATTTTTGCTTCCGACTCGCGCACCAATGCCGGCGTCGACCAGGTCGGGCAAGTTTTCCAAGATGCGCGTCTTCGCCCGTGAGGGCGACAGGATCATCGTCACGCTGTCGTCCGGCAACCTGTCCATGACCCAGAGCGCGCTCAATATCCTGGAGCAGCGGGCGCGCTCCGGCGACAGTCAGCAGCAATTGTGGAATGCGACGTCGATGTTCGACGTGGCGCGGCTGGTCGGCGACGCGCTGCGCGAGGTCAAAACCCGCGACGGACCCTACCTGTTGCAGAACAATATCGATTCTCACGCCAACTTCATCGTCGGCGGCCAGCTGCGCGGCGAGCCGCCGACGACTGTTCGAGGTCTACAGCGAAGGCAACTTCATCGAGGCGACGCCGGACACCTGCTACTTCCAGATCGGCGAGAGCAAGTACGGCAAGCCGGTGATCGACCGGGTCGTCACCCGCGCGACGGGTCTTCAGGAAGCCACCAAGTGCACGATCGTGTCGTTCGATTCCACCATGCGCTCGAACATATCGGTGGGATTGCCGATCGACCTTGCGGTCTACGAGACGGACTCGCTGAAGCTGAAGCTGCAGAAGCGGATCGAAGAGTCCGATCCCTACTTTCGGATGGTCCATACCCAATGGGGAGAAGGCCTGCGGCGGGTGTTCGCCGAGCTGCCCAATCCCGACTGGACCTGATCGGCCGGTCCGTACCTGCTCCTGACTATGGCGGCGCCCGTCCGACCCTCGTGCGACCGTCCCCTTCCACTGCTGACATGAATCAGGGAAACGCCGCATGGCGATCCGCGTAGCACTCCGGCATCGCACGACCTACGCCTTCGATCGGCCGGTCAACGTGTCGCCGCACGAGATCACGCCTGCGGCCCGCGCCGCATTGCCGGACGCCCATACTCGCCTACTCGCTGCAGGTCGAGCCGGCGCAGCATTTCCTGAACTGGCAGCAGGATCCCTACGGCAACTGGGTGGCGCGCCTGGTTTTTCCGGAGCGCACCAGCAAGCTCGAATTCGTGGTCGATCTCGTCGCCGACATGACGGTCATCAACCCGTTCGATTTTTTCGTCGAGCCCTACGCCGAAAGCTTCCCGTTCACCTACGCGCCGGCGCTGGCGAAGGAGTTGATTCCGTTCCTGGAAACCGCGCCGCTGGGGCCGCGGCTCGGGCTGTGGCTGAAGAACTTTCGCGCCTCGATCACCCCGACCGAGCAAACGGTGATGATGCTGGTGCGTCTCAACCAGCAGCTGCCAGCGCGAGATCCGCTATCTGGTCGCGCATGGAGCCCGGGATTCAGACGCCCGGACCAGACGCTGGAGGAGGCGTGCGGGTCGTGCCGCGACACCGGCTGGCTGCTGGTGCAGATCCTGCGGCACCTGGGCCTCGCCGCGCGTTTCGCGTCGGGCTATCTGATTCAGCTGGTCGCCGACGTCAAGTCGCTCGACGGGCCCGCCAGGGCCGGAGCGCGACTTCACCGACCTGCATGCCTGGGGCGAAGTGTATTTGCCCGGCGCGGGCTGGGTCGGGTTCGATCCGACCTCGGGCCTGCTCGCCGGCGAGGGTCACATTCCGCTGGCGTGCACCGCCGACCCGGGCAACGCGGCGCCGGTCATCGGTGCGACCGATGTCTGCAACACGCAATTCGACGTCGCGATGAGCGTGACGCCGCATGCACGAGGATCCACGGGTCACCAAGCCCTACAGCGATGCGCAATGGGCGGCGATCGACGCGCTTGGGCGAACAGGTCGATGCCGACCTCGCGGCGCAGGATGTGCGCCTTACGCAGGGCGGCGAGCCGACGTTCGTTTCCATCGACGACATGGAAGGCGCCGAGTGGAATACCGCGCGCGTTCGGCAGAAAAAGCGCGAGCTCGCCGAAGCGCTGCTGCATCGGCTGCGAGCGCGGTTCGCGCCCGGCGGTTTCGTCCACATCGGCCAGGGCAAGTGGTATCCCGGCGAGCCGCTGCCACGCTGGGCGCTCGGGTGTATTGGCGCGCCGACGGCGAAGCCCTTGTGGAGCGACGACACGCTGATCGCCGACACCCGCGCGCGCCGGCAAGTCCGATCTGGCGGCGGCGCGGGACTTCACCGACGCGCTGGCGGTCGCGCTCGGATTGCCGTCCGAGCTCGTGCTCACCGCGTACGAGGATGTACCGAGGCTGCTCAAGGACGAGGTCGCGCTGCCCTTGAACGCCGATCCGCATGCAGGCCGGACCTCACCGATCCCGAGCAGCGCTCGCGGCTGGCGCCGCCTGTTGCTCGTCGGACTGGACCGCCCGGCCGGGTTCGTGCTGCCGCTGAAAGCAGCAGCCGACGCGCACGAGCGACGGCGAAGTGATTTGGGAAACGAGCCCGTGGCCGCTGCGCCGCGAGCGGCTCTACGCGGTAGCGGGAGATTCGCCGCTCGGTTTGCGTTTGCCACTCGAATCGCTGCCTAACGTGTTGCCGGCAGACGCCGAGCTCGAGCCGCCGCTCGATCCGTTCGCGCCCAGGGCCGCGCTCAGCAGCTCGAGCATCGCCGGAAGCCGTCGCCCGGACGCACACGCGGCGACAAGCCGCGAGAGGTGATCAAGACCGCGCTCACGGTGCAGGTGCGCGAGGGCAACCTTTACGTCTTCATGCCGCCGCTCAAGCACGCTGGACCAATACATCGCGCTGCTCGACTCGATCGAGTTCGTGGCGAGCGCCATGCATGTGCCGGTGGCCATCGAGGGCTATGCGCCGCCGCGCGATCCACGTTTGCGCGTGCTCGGCGTCGACGCCGGATCCGGGCGTGATCGAGGTCAACGTTCATCCCGCCTCATCCTGGCGCGAGCTCATGGCGACGACCAGCGACGCTGTACGAGGAAGCGCGCCAGGCCCGCCTGGGCACCGAAAAATTCATGCTCGACGGCCGTCATACCGGCACCGGCGGCGGCAACCACGTCACGCTCGGGGGCGCCACGCCCGCCGACAGCCCGCTGCTGCGCCGGCCCGACCTGCTGCAGAGCCTGATCGACCTACTGGCAGAACCATCCGGCGCTGTCGTATCTGTTTTCCGGCATGTTCATCGGCCCGACCAGCCAGGCGCCGCGCGTCGACGAGGCGCGCGACGATCGGCTGTACGAGCTCGAGATCGCCTTTCAGCAGCTGTCGCGCAAGCACAAGTCCGAAAGGACGAGTCGCTGCCGTGGCTGGTCGATCGGCTGCTGCGCCACTTGCTGACCGACCTCACCGGCAACACGCATCGTGCCGAGTTCTCGATCGACAAGCTCTATTCGCCCGACACGTCCGACCGGGCGGCTCGGGCTGCTCGAGTTCCGCGCCTTCGAGATGCCGCCGCACGCGCGGATGAGCGCGGTGCAGATGCTGCTGCTGCGTGCGCTGGTCGCGCGGTTCTGGCGCAGATCCTTATCGCGGCAAGCTCGTCCGCGTGGGGCACGGCGCTGCACGACCGCTGGCTGCTGCCGCATTTGTCGTCGCGCGACATGCGCGACGTGGTGGTCGAGCTGAGTCGCGCTGCGGTTATCCGTTCTGCGCGCGAATGGTTCGAGCCCTTTGTCGAGTTCCGCTTCCCGCGCTTCGGCACGGTCGCACTACGACGGCGTCACGATGGAGCTGCGGCAGGCGATCGAGCCGTGGCACGTGCTCGGCGAGGAGGTTGCAGCGGAACCGGCACTGCGCGCTATGTCGATTCGTCGGTCGAGCGACTGCAGATCAAGGTCAGCGGGTATGACCGCGGGCGGCACGTCGTGACCTGCAACGGCGCGTACGCTGCCGCTGACCGCGACCGGCGTCGAACGCAGCGAATCCGTCGCCGGCGTGCGCTTCCGCGCCTGGAGTCCGCTCGTCGGCGCTGCATCCGACCATCGGCGTGCAGGCGCCGCTGACCTTCGATCTGGTCGACACTTGGGCGGGCCGCGCGATCGGCGGGTGTACCTATCACGTGGTACACCCGGGCGGGCGCAACTACGATACTCTTCCAGTCAACGCCAATGAGGCAGAAGCGCGCCGGGTCGCGCGCTTCTGGCCGCACGGGCACACCCCGGGGCCGCTGTCCTTGAAGGCCGAACCGATCAACCCGGCGACGCCGACGACGCTCGATCTTCGCTGGCAACCGGTCTAGCCTCGACTCCTCCCCGTGTCCAGCGTTTCCCTTCCCGTTCGCACGAGATTCGCACCGAGTCCGACCGGTTCTGCACCTC